>Ga0154732_1173_pt1 | contig 56176 bp, 54 predicted proteins | sample Rifle2008BG16ft_FD_105740 | JGI IMG/M metagenome (GOLD analysis project Ga0154732, IMG submission 105740) | Ignavibacteria bacterium RBG_16_34_14 | reverse complement strand
AGCTTGGAAATGTTTATCTGCCTGCAGGATTCCAGCTTCAGGAATCTCCAAAGATTTTCAGATGGGAACCGGGAATTTTCTTTGAACAGCTTCATAAAAGATTTCTTAAAAAACCTGAAGAGAATGGTAAGGGTAAACCATATTATGCTGTGTGGGCTCTTACTCAAAAAGATGAATTTACCAGATCTTCTGTAAACTCAGGACATATTTCTATTGTGAGGGATAAAGATGGAATTCTTCGTCATTTTCCTTTAATAATAAAAGTTGATTCACTCTATTTTCCTGCTGTAAGCTTGTCAATCTTTCTTGATTATAACAAAGTTCCGTTTGAAAAAATAAACATTAATTGGGGGGAAAATATTATCATACCATCTCTACCTGAAAGTTATCTTGATGAAGATGTTGTAATCCCGATAGATGAATATGGAAATGTTTTCATTCCTTATTACGGATTCTGGAGTGATGGCTCATCAAAAATGATGGAAGTTCAGAACCTTATTCGGTATTCAGACGAACCGGAATATCTTGATGACCTTCTCGATTTTTATGAAGGCAGTTTTGTTTTTATAAGTGATATTTCTGTCGGTACCTCTGATCTCGGACAAACAACAATTGAAGAAAATGTTCCTCTTGTTACTGTGCATGCAGCTTTGTTAAATGGAATGTTAAACAATCAGTTTTATACTAAATGGAATATCTTACCACTGGCAGCTATTATTTTTGTTTCCGGAGTCTTGTTAATCTTAACTGCACTTCCAAGGACAAATCTTATTTTTTATTTCACAGCTTTGCTTCTGATTTCATTAATTCTATACTTCGGGTATAACCAGCTTCTCAGCTTCAATTTATTTCCATCATTCTCAGTTTCAGTCTTTGTCTTTTTAATTTTTATAGGAATGATGATCAGCATTCAGGTTATCTCCGCTAAGGACAGGGCATTTATAAAGAATGCGTTTGCAAGATATGTCCCTGATAAAGTTGTGGAGAATTTAATTGATAATCCTGAACAGCTTAAGCTTGGGGGTGAAGAGAGGGAGCTTACAATTCTTTTTTCAGATATATCCGGATTTACATCAATCTCTGAAAAGATGAATCCTTCTGATCTTGTTTCTCTTCTGAATGAATATCTTACGGAAATGACCAAAATAATTATTGAAAAGGAAGGTACTATAGATAAATTTATTGGTGACGCAATACTTGCTGAATTCGGTGCACCTGTTATGATTGAACATCATGCTGATGCTGCGGTTGCAAGTGCAATTCTTACACAAAAGAGATTAAGAGAGTTGAATAATACCTGGAAAGAAAAAGGTTATCCTTTAATTATGAACAGAACCGGTATAAATACTGGCAATGTAATAATCGGTAATATGGGCTCCGAACAGGTTTTTGATTATACTGCAATTGGCGATCCTGTGAACCTTGCTGCAAGACTTGAAAGTGCAAATAAATTTTATAACACTAAAATCCTTATTTCTGAATTCACTTATAGAAAGATTAATGACAGCTTATATCATACAAGACTTCTCGACGTTATTAAAGTGAAAGGGAAAGAAAAAGCAGTTAAGGTTTATGAAGTAACAGGATTTGTTTCAGATCCTCTTTTAGAAGAAGATTTGAAATATTATGATTTTTATGATAGAGGATTTAATTTTTATCTGCATAAACAATTTGCTGAATCGAAAGAACACTTTACAAAAGCTTTGCAGATTCGACCTAACGATTATTCATCTGCTGAACTGATAAATAGAATTGATAAACTTAATTCCGCTTCTTTAGATGAAAACTGGGATGGTTCGATAACTTATAAGGAAAAATGACAGGAGGTATATGGTATAAGGTATACGTATTAATATTTTTCCCTATACCCTATACCAAAGGTTCAGTATTCTAGGTATTAAATTTTTTGTGAAACTTCAATCAATAATTGGATTAAAAGGTTTCTTATGACAGAAGAAAAAAAAATCAACATACTCTTTGAAATACTCTCAAGTGAACAGAATATTTTGCAGCGTGCGGATCAAAAGGCTTTTACAATGCTTTCTCTGCTTGGAGTATTTGCAGTGTTTTTTATTGTTCATTATACAAGAATACCGCCAACTATTTTTTCCTCTGTTTTGATTTTTATCTATTTTGCTTCTGTTATTATCTCTATATTTTTTCTTGTAAGTGTGGTTTCTCCAAGGATAAAAGAGACCGAAAGTATTCCTGCAGAAAAAAAAATTATTCTTCCAACGTTCTTCGGAGGAATTGTTAAATATAAATCTGCTGAAGATTATGCTAAGGAGTTAGGAATTATTCTTGATGATAATGAAACTACTTACCAGGTCTTTTCAAAAAGTATTTACTCTATTGGAAGAATAAATGCTTATAAGCATAAATATCTTAAATACGGCATAAGAGCTTTTGTTATTGCAATTGGTGTTGAGTTTGCAATTATTATTATGCTTTATTTAAACTTACTGATGCTTGAGGGTTAAAACCATTATTAAATCATTTTAAAATGTTTTTTTGGCTTTGTAAAATAATTACTAAGATTTATCAAGATATAACTTTTCATTATTAGCATGAACTCAACCCTACCCTTCTCTTAAAAAGAGAAAGGTTTCTAATAGGTATTAACTCCTCATTTAATATCTTGTCAGAAGATAATTAGTTACGAGTTTTATTTCCAATAAGTCCCTCTCTTGCGAGGTTGTGTGAAAATCATGTTTTGATTCATAAATATCAACAGGATTGAATAACGCAATTTCTAATTAGACATTATTATTTTCAATAAATATTGAACACCTACGGTGTTCTAAGGTTTTGTTGGGTGGTTTTGTTTCTACAAATATTGAATTCCTAACGGAATTCTAAGAAGTTCCATAGGAACTTAATGTTTGTAGAGAAGGTTCCCGCCTCAGATCAAAGAATGAGAGTGAGTTTCCTTTATCTTGAAACTGAAATGCTCTATCATATCACACATCTCTTTAACCGGCAAAGGCTTATATTAGCCTTGTTATTTTTCATTTATGCTTAATATTTGTAGTTAAACCATTTAAGAGAATATTTTGTTTAATGTTAAAAACAGTTTGTTTAAGAGGTCAGAGGTTTATTTAATGTCATGTAGAACTCAATTATTTATTTTCTTTCTTTTAGTATTATCTTTTTCGTTATTTCCACAGCAGAGAGAAGGTTTTTCAGGAGGAACAATTACAGGGACAGTATTCGATTCTACCTCAGGTCAAAAAATAGAATATGCGAATATCGTAGTTATGTCTAAAAGCGATTCTTCAGTTATAACAGGAACAATAACAGATGCTGAAGGTAATTTTACAATCAGTAAAGTTCGTCCGGGGAATTATTTTGTTAATGTAAGGTTTATTGGTTTTAATGATAAACAATTTGATGTTTCGATAAACAGGAACAATCTGAATATTAATCTTGGTGAAATTTATCTTGAACCGGCAGCAATTAATTTAGAAAATGTTGTTGTTGAAGGAGAAAGATCTCCTGTTACATACCAGCTTGATAAAAAAGTTATTGATGTAAGCCAGATGCAAACGGTTATTTCTGGTAACGCTGTGGATGTACTTGAAAACATTCCTTCTGTAACAGTTGATATTGAAGGAAACGTGAGCTTAAGAGGAAGTGGTAATTTTACAGTTCTTATTGATGGACGCCCTTCAATAGTTGATGCACAGGATGCACTTCAGCAGATACCTGCAAGCTCAATCAAATCTATAGAGATTATTACAAATCCTTCTGCAAAATATGATCCTCAAGGAACTGCAGGTATTATCAATATTATTTTGAAGAAGAATCAGAATATTGGAATGAGCGGTATAATGAATGCTAATGCCGGACTTAATGATAAATACGGCGGAGATTTTTTATTTGAATATAAAACAGAGGATGTTAACACAACTTTCGGAATAGATTACAACAGGAGATTTTCTCCTGGCGAAAGCAGGGAAGAGCAGAGATTTATTCGTAATAACAATACCTCTTTCTTAAACTCAACAGGTGACAGAAAATGGGGAAGGATCTCATTTGGATTAAGAGGTGGTCTCGAATTCATTCTTGGTGAAAATGATATTTTGAGCCTTGGCGGAAGATACGGAAATAGGGAAGGTCAGATGAATTCTTTCCTGAATTATATTTTATTACCCCAGGATAGTTCCTATATAAGTTCGGGAGATAGAGATAGAGGTGGCAATCATTATGATTTTAATATGAATTACTTCCATCGTTTCAATCCTGATGGACATGAATTAAAAGGAGAGTTGGTTTACGGATATGATAATTCAGATGAATCAACTATAACTTCCGAGTTTTATAATGGGATACAAACAAGTGGTAAAAAAACCACCGAATCAGGACCATCAACTGATATCGAAGGTAAGCTTGATTATACTTTGCCTCTTGGAGAGAATAGAAAATTTGAAGCCGGTATGCAAGGTGAGGCTGAGATTTCAAAAGAAAACACGTCACTATCAGAATATAATTCTAAATTTGGAGATTTTATTTTACAGCCTCTTTACTCCAATACAGCGAATTATAAAACAAATGAACTTGCCGTATACTCTCTGTATGCAGATCAGTTTGGTAATTTGGGATTACAAGGCGGCATAAGAGGAGAATATACTTTCCGCACAATTGAAGTAACCAGGCTTAATCAGGAATTTAATATAGACCGATGGGATTTCTTTCCTTCTCTTCACAGTTCATATAAATTTGCTGAAGGCAAGCAGATGATGGCAAGCTACACACGCAGGATTCAACGGCCTGGAGGCTGGGAACTTGAGCCTTTTGATACATGGATGGATGCAAATAATGTCCGCCGTGGTAATCCTTCTCTTGAACCCGAATATATTGATTCTTATGAGCTTGGTTTGCAGATATTTATTGGTAAAGTCGTTTTGTCGAGTGAACTTTATTACCGTGTAACTCATAATAAAATTGATAGAGTACAGTCTATTTATCAGGACTCAACTAATATAACACTCAACACTTCGGAGAATATTGGTAAAGATTATTCACTTGGCAGCGAGCTGATGCTGACACTTGATCCTTTGGAATTCTGGAACGTTAACCTGATGGGGAATCTTTATAATTATAAAATAGATGGTCTTCTTTTTAATGAACCTTTCTCAAGAGAAAGCTTTAACTGGAGTTCAAGATTTAATAATGTATTTAAAGTAAGTGAATCAACCACATTTCAATTCAATGTAAACTATAACAGTCCTACTGTTTCTTCTCAGGGAACAAGAGAAGGATTCTTTACAACCGATGCTGCCTTTAAGCAGAATTTCTTTGAAAGAAAACTTTCCTTAACCGTGCAAGTAAGAGATATCTTTAGCACTGCAAAATATGAGTTCACTTCAGAAGGAGAGGATTTTTACAGGTATAATTATTTTAACAGGGAATCTCCTGTGGTAATGCTTAATCTCCGTTATAACTTTAATAATTTCAAGCAAGAGAGAGACGGGGAAAAACCAAATGGAGAATTTAATGATGGGGAAGAGTTTTAAGTGTATCCACATTTATTTAACTGCTATTACCGGTAAGGATTTTTTAATTTTATGAGTCTTATCTCCTTTATTTTTTTACTTTGCCATGTACCACATAACCTACTCCAAGTTGATAAGCACCTATAAAAATTTCATCTTTAAATGGCATTACAGAATAAAAATCTACAATGTAGCTGCCAAAATCACCAATTCTTATCCAGCTGCTTCCATTAAAATACCTTATTGTACCGTGGTCTCCCACAGTAAAAATTAACTTTTCTGGTGTCCCTTTTATATCCCGGTATAAAAAATCATCCCATGTTGTTAGAGTCCAATTATTTCCGTCAAATTTAAAAAGTCCTCTATTTCCAACAGAATAAATTTCATTTTCATTTATACCATACATTGCTTTGTTGCCAAATGAAAAACCAGTAGGAATTCCATCAATATTTACTAATCTGCATGAATCTAAGTCCTGCCAACTACCATTACTATACTTTGTAAAGTAAAACATAGCTGTATCTGGATACTCTTTATAATCATAAAATTCATTCATTATAAAAACTTCACCATTTGGGGCCACATAGAGAGGTCCTAAAGAAGGAGAAATAGACATTAGACCTAAATATTTTCTTTCATCAAATGGTACTTTGAACCATTGATTATTTATTCTTCTATATGGTGCACCATAATATCCGCAAGCCCAAATATCGGATGGATTTCTTCCATAAATAAATTTTAGACCACTTCCAAGAGGTAAATTCTCTCTTTGCCAGGATATTCCATTATACTTTAAAATAAGGGCTTCTGTATGTAGTACAGTATCAACAATTAATTTTGAACCCACCGCATATACTTCATTTTCGGAAAACCCAAAAACTGAGAGAACTTCATAATTAAATCCTAAATCAGGTGTAACACGATTCCATATAGTTCCGTCCCAATGAAATAATTCACCTTGTCCTGCAAGATTAAATCCGGCAATAAAAACACTGGAATCTGAACTTCCCCAAATTGACCAGGGAACAACTCCATAACCATTTGGATTCTTAAGTGTATCAATAGTCCACTCATATTTCAAATATTGATTATCATCGGGTGGTGGTTCAGTAGGATCACTGCAGTTTAATGAAATGAATATAAAGAAGAGTAGTATTGTAAAACGAAGTAATTTATAAGTTTTCATTAAAACAACTCCAACTTACAACCTTGTTCTGGAAGTGGTTTGAAGGATTCCCCACGAAAGAATCTCATCAAAAGACTTCCCCTTTTTACCTACTACAAAAGAATAAAAATTAATTTTCAAAGTCAAATTATTTTTTACTTAACTTTGCATACAAATTACTTGTTAACTCTAAATAATTATTACTTATAAATATGCAAAGAAAGAAGAAAAAAGAACTCTATTTTTATTTAAATGGAAAAATCTTAAAAGGGAAAGAATTAAGCTTATCTCCATTTGACCGCGGCTTTTTATTTGGTGATGGCGTTTATGAAACTTTAAGATGGTATAAAGGAAAATTATTTAAGCTCGATCTGCATATTGAAAGACTAAAGAAAAGTCTTGCCTCATCAAAAATAAATTTTACAGCTTTTTCGGAACGATCCCGAATTTTATCGGGGGATGATATTGAAAAAGTTGTAAACGAACTTGTCAGCATAAATAAATTCAATAATGAAGAACATCTCTTTGTTTATCTCCAGATTACAAGAGGAACCTATTTCCCAAGGCAACATCATTTCCCTCCGACTGATGTTCAGCCAACTTTCTTTCTTTCTGTTACTCCTTTAAAAAGGCAGGAAGAACAATTCAGAAATGGGATAAAAGTAATTCTCGAAGAAGATATCCGCTGGATGAGATGCGATGTTAAATCAACTATGCTTATGGCAAATGTACTTGCAAGGCAAAAAGCTCTTGAGCAAAATGCAGTTGAAGCAATTTTTGTAAGAAGTGGATTTATCACTGAAGGAACTCATACAAGTTTCTGTGCTGTAAAAAAAGGAAAGTTGTACACACCGCCTCTTTCAAATCTTATTCTTGACGGAGTTACAAGAAAAGTAATTCTGGAAATTTGCAGGAGGGAAAATATTCCGGCACAAGAAACAGAAATTAAAGCAGATGAATTAAAATCTTTTGATGAACTTATGCTTCTTGGAACTATTTCTGAAGTTACACCTGTTGTTCAGATTAATGATTGGAAAGTTGGTAATGGAAAACCTGGTCCTGTTACTTTAAGGCTGCAGCGTTTTTTAAGTGAAATGATCTTCAGTTAAAACATTGAGATCTGTGCATACTTATGCGGGATTTCCTTTTCCTCAGATATTAATTCATTCAGATCACTTAATAATGAATTAAAATCATTATAAAACTTATCATTCAGTAAAGCTCCGGTTATTGAACTATCGTTCTGAACCTGGTTAATAATTTCATCCATTCTTTCCGGCAGGGAGGTTACAATCTTATAATTTTCTTCATGCATAATTTTCTTGCAAAAAATATTCATCTCAAAATCTTATAAAACAATTTTTGCAAAGGTAATTTATTAAAGATGAAGAAACAAGAAGGAAGAAGAAAATTTCTAAAAAAATTAATCGAAGTAATTCCTTTTTGGAAACCACTCTGAAAACTAACAACAATTAATTTTTAGTTTGAAAAAATCGCAGGAAACATTGGGTCAGCAGAGTCTTCGAAAGAAACTCCTCTTTTGATAAATGCCATATCAATGGCAATTTCAATTTCCCTGGAATCGAATGGTTTTACCAAATAACCATATGGCTCGGTTATTCTTGCCCTGTGAAGGGTTTCCCTGTCATTAAACGCAGTTAAATAAATAACGGGAATATCATAATTAGCGGAAAGAACTTCAGCAGTTTCAATACCATCAAGTGCGCCGTCAAGAGATATATCCATTAATATAAGATCTGGCTTTGCTTCTTTTACTTTTCGTAATACTTCTTCGCCTGAGCTTACTATATCAAGTACATCACAGCCTATTCTATGCAATATGTTCTTAATATCAATTGCGATTATCTTTTCGTTTTCAGCAATCAGAATTTTTGGTTTAATGTTCATCATAAAATTTTTTTATTACTCCGTATATTATCAGTCTGAAACAGTAAAATATTTTATTGTTTTTACTATTGACTTGATTAAATCATTTTATATGCCAATCAGTTTAGAATGTTCGTGGAAAAAATTTCTTTTGGCATAGTGATGGAATCCTGTAAAATATTTATTAGAAAAATGGATTCGTGCCTGCGGGCAGGCTTGTGTAAATATTCCAGCTTAATTATGTAATTAATACTCACTTCTTGTACAGTCAATTTGGTTTTCTTATAGGAAAAATTACATGAAGAGTTTTGTAAATGTCGTTAGGATGTATCAATAAATAACAGGGGTATTGAGGATCAAGGTTTTCTAAGATTATCCAGGCTATTTATTAAGGTTTGCCTGCGTTCTGAAATAAAAATTTTCAACTTATTAACCTCATCATCAAGACTATATCCGGCTTCTCCCAGGTAAGGATCAAGTTCATAACCAATCCTGATTTTTTTCACTGCTTCATCAATTACAGGGAAGAGGTTTGATTCTATAAAAATGTTTTCGAGGCAATAAGTGTAATATTGCCTGTAAAGAGTCAGGCAGGAATCATTTAAGAGCAGCTTGTCAATTATCTCGTTGTCTCCATAAAATATTTCTGTAAATGTCGCATTAAATGATCCGTCAAAATCCCATGGTAAAATTTCATAAGGAGTTTCCGGTGTCCTTTTATAGAATATGATATTATTTCTGAAACCATCGTTTGCAGCTATAATAGTAGAAGCAGCGTGATATTTAAGATAAGTATTTATATCAAGAAGTTTTCTCAGCTCATTAAAAATATTTTCCTGTTTAACTGTATCAAGGGTATGTATAAAATTTTCAAAATTGTAAAGATTTTCGTTGTCATTAATTTCTTTCTCAAAAAATTCATAAATGTTAGTGCCGTTCTTAAAAGTAAATTTTGCATCGAATATAGTTTTTATTACTTCATAAACGGGAACACCTCTTCTTTCAAAAAAATCTTTTTCAACTCTTTCAATTATATAATATAAACCCTTGTTCTTATTATTTATTTTAATAAAAGCAAAGTCGGAATCAAAAACTTGAAATCCCATTTCTCTGTAAACATAAGATGCAAGAATTGTTCTCATCATTGAAGGATCTCCAACTTGTGCACTCAGGTTGAAGTTGTCGAGATGCATTATCTTACCATCATCAAGTTTTATCTCAAAAGACCATTTAGGAAGATATCTTGAAGCTGAACCTTGTGCTTCAATTGTACCTTTGTAGTCATCATCGCCGATAAAAATTTGTATGGGGACAGAATATTTTATCATCTTGTTCGCTAAGAGGTTTGATAAATTTTCCGGTCTGATATAACTATCAAAAAGATAAATCGAGCTTATATCATTTGCAGGATTATTATCGGTAACATCACATCCTGAGAAGATACAAAGTACAATAAACGGCAGTATTTTAAAATGGTTCATGTTTAAAATCTAACTTGTAACTCAACAATACCCAAAGAATTTATTGAACTGTACTTTTTGTTAAACCTATTTTTGGTTAAAAGCTTGTTGTAGTTAAGTCTCAATCTTACATCGTCGTGAAAATAAATATTTAATCCGGGCATAAATTGTAATGTATGAAATTCACTTTCATTTATATCAGGACTAAAAAACCCAAAAAGAAAAACCGGTTCCAAACCTTTTATAATTCTTCCATCAATATCAAAAATTTTTGCTGCAAGCAGTTTTACCCCCGCAGCAAAAATATTTTCATCTCCATTTAAAACAACGTTTTCTAAAACTGCTTCTATATTTTTAACATAAAAAGCTTCGAGACTTAATTTTGTGTTTTTAGGATTGAATGTAATATCACCGCAAAAAGCATTTGCCTTTATCGGGTAATCTCTTCCAATTGACTGAAACGAATAATTCACCGAATAAATAAAATCATCATTGTGATAGCTTAATCTTGCATACAATCCTGAAGTGAGAGAATTATTTTTAAAAAGTGAAAAATAATATGAGAAAGGAAAATATCCATATTCATCTTTGTATTTGCTGTAAAGCATAACACTCACCGAACGCACTGCATAACCAAAATCAGAAACCTGCTGGTTTATAAAACTTTCTTCAATAAACTCCAGGTCTTCATCACTAACCATCTGTTCTGTACCGAATGGCTGTTTAAGATTGCCTATTTCTATTTTCATTCTTTCCCAATATTCAAACTTTGCAGAAAATTCTCTTAATGTAACTCTCTCATCAACAGAATTTCCCCGGAAATCGAGCTGTGCTTCAATATCTTTATTAACTTTTATCTCTGCCTGGAGTTTTCCTTTAAAATAAACTTCCTGGCTTACTCCGATTGATATAGGTCTTTCAAAAAGCTGTATGCCTGTTGCTCCAAAGCCTGTGAATTTAACCTGTGAAAAAAGCTCATAAACAGGCATAAGAATAAAAATTATGAGTAGAAATTGAATAGACTTTTTCATATTGTTTTTATTGATTTTTTAAGAATTTTCATCAATTAAGGCTTTTTAAAAATAATGATAAATATAGGATAATATCTATTCTATCTGCAATGTTACCTAAAACTACAAATGCCCACCAGACTCCTGTTTTCATATTAACCGATGAATGGCTGGATTCAAATGGAAGAAATATTTTGCGTTTCTTCGGAACATCTAAAGATGGGTCTGTTGAAATCATAATAAATAATAATAAACCTGTCTTTTTTGTAGGAAGCGAAGCAGACTTGAGTGAATTGGATGTTCCTTATAAAAGAAAAAAAGTTGATATGAAAAATTTTTCCGGCCTTCCTGTTGATGCTGTTTACTTCAACACACAGAAAGATCTCAAAACTGCAGACGCTCTTTTGAACTCTAAAGGAATTACTACGTATGAAGCAGATATTGATCCTGCAAGAAGATACCTGATGGAAAAATCAATTAATGCTCAGGTGAGTATTTCTGGAAATATTATTGTAAAGGAGAAGGTTTTATCTTTTATAAATCCTAAAGTGAAACCTGCTAAAGTGACACCTGAATTTTCAATCGCCTCGCTTGATATTGAAACAGGAGAAAAGAATTTGCTTTATTCAATTGCAGTTTATTTAAAAAAAAATAATGAAGAGATTAAAAAAGTATTTATGCTTTCGGAAGAGGAAGGAACTTTGTGCCACTATGCTGAATGTTTTTCTTCAGAGAGAAGTTTATTGCAAAGCTTTTTAAAATGGTTCAAAGATGCTGACCCTGATATTATAATTGGATGGTATGTAATTGGTTTTGATTTGTCGTTTCTTGAAAACAAATGCCGGGAATTAGTAATTCCTTTTGACATTGGGAGGGGTAGGGGAAAAGTTACAATCAGGAAAAGACTTCAGGGAAACTGGTTCGCAAATATCCCAGGTAGGATAGTTCTTGATGGTCCTCCGGCTTTAAGAATGTCTTTCTTTTCATTTGAAGATTATAAACTTGAAACTGTTGCACAACAGCTTCTTGAAATCGGTAAAACAATTTCTCCTGAAAAAAACAAAGTGGAAGAGATAGAAAAATTATTTAAAGAAGATAAAATGAAGCTCGCTGAATATAATCTTCAGGATGCGATTCTTGTTTATGAAATATTTAAGAAAGCAGGATTGATAGAATTATCTGTTAAGAGAGCTCAATTATCCGGAATGTTAATGGACAGGCTTGGTATGATGTCTGCAGCTTTTGATCATTTTCTTTTACCAAGAATTCATGAAAAAAAAATTGTTGCTCCAAATATTAAAGATATTTCTTTAACTGAACATTCAGCAGGCGGTTATGTCCTTGATCCGAAACCTGGTATTTATAATGATGTTGTTGTGCTCGATTTTAAAAGTCTTTATCCTTCAATCATTCAAACATTCAAAATTGATCCATATTCACGATTAATGTTGGATGTCAATCCTTTGGTTACACCGGGAGGTTACAGGTTTTCTTCTACAGAACATTTTCTTCCCGATTTCATAAATCAATTAATGAAGCAAAGAGCAGAGGCGGTAAAAAAAGGAATAAAGTCTCTCTCACAAGCAATTAAAATTTTAATGAATAGTTTTTATGGTGTAATGGGTTCAACAGGCTGCAGGTTTTATCATCCTCATCTTCCTTCTGCAATTACATCAACAGGACAATGGTTGCTACTTCAGAGTAAGCAGTTTCTTGAATCAAAAAACTTTGAAGTTGTGTACGGAGATACCGATTCTTTATTTATAAGATTGAAAACTTTTGATGGAAATGAAATAAACAATGGCGAAAACCTTGCAAAAGAGCTTAATCAATATTGGAAACAAAGATTAAAAGATAAGTTTGGAGTTAAATCATACTTAGAACTTGAATTTGAAAAATACTACAGGAAATTTATTATAACTCCGATGAGAGGAGCAGAGGCTGGTGCAAAAAAAAGATATGCAGGGCTGGTCGTTGAGAATGGAATAGAAAATCTTGAATTTACAGGTATGGAGTTTGTAAGATCTGACTGGACACGACTTGCAAAAGAATTCCAGGTGGAACTTTATAAAAAAGTTCTTTATAATGAAGAAATTCAAAACTGGATGAATGATTTTGTTGATAAAGTTTATAAGGGAGAGTTTGATGAAAAGCTTGTTTACAGGAAAAGATTAAGAAAAGGTGTTGATGAATATGTGAAGAATGTTCCACCGCAGGTCCGCGCAGCAAGAATGTTAAGTGATGTGGGCAGTACAGTTTATTATGTTATTACTAAAAGAGGCCCTGTACCAATCGAACTTAAACCAAAAGATATTGATTACCAGCATTATATTGATAAACAGCTTAAACCAATTGCAGATTCAATTCTTGTTCTGCTAGATCTTTCTTTTGATTCAATAGTTCAAAGCGGGCAGTTAAATTTCTTTAACGAATAATTCTAACCATCAGAGGAATAAATATGAAAATCATTTTTAGTTTTCTACTTGCCTCATTAATTGTATCACATGTTAAAGCATCAGAAATAAAATTTGATGCTTATTTTTTAGATGAGACGATGAGAATAGATTATCACAATATGGGAGATTCTGAGTTTGAAATTATCAGTGTTGATAGAATCTATCGTTATGGTATCTGGGCTGGAAGTGTTACTAATTTAATTGATAACCTGAATAACGGGAAATATTATTTGAAAGTTTACGATTCTGCATCAGGAAAATTAATTTTCTCAAAAGGATTTGATACTTATTTTGGTGAATATCAAACAAGCGCTGAAGCGTTAAATGGAATAAAAAAAACATATCATGAAACAGCACTGATTCCATATCCAAAAAATAAAATCAGGTTTTCAATAGAAAAGAGAGATAAGAAAAACAATTTAGAAGAAATATTCAGTACAGAGATAAATCCAAGTGATCAATATATAGTTAAAGAAAAAATAATAAACAGTTCAATCAAAATAATAAAACATGAAAATAGTGGTGATCCCCATACAAAAATTGATATAGCTGTTTTAGGGGACGGTTACACTGAAAGTGAAACAGAAAAATTTCAAAAAGATTTTAATAGGTTGGTAAAAACTTTATTTGAAATTGAACCTTATAAATCCAATCACGATAAATTTAGTTTTTATGGGATACTCAAACCATCCGAAGAAAATGGAAGTGATGAACCAGGTGCAAATATTTTTAAGAACACAGCTTTGGGAACAACTTTTTACTCACTTGGTTCTGAGAGATATCTTTTGACAGAAGATAATAAAACCATAAGAGATGTAGCTGAAAATGTTCCTTATGATGCATTGGTAATAATAGTAAATCATAATCGTTATGGCGGTGGAGGAATTTATAATCTATTCTGCACGCTAACTTCAGATAACCAATGGTTTGAATATCTTTTTCTTCATGAATTCGGACATTCTTTTGCGGGTTTAGCAGATGAATATTATACCTCAGATGTAGCATATACAGAGTTTTATAAAATTGATGTTGAACCGGTGGAACCAAATCTAACTGCCTTAGTTGATATTAAGAACTTTAAATGGAAAGAATTTGTCGCTGAAGATATAGAAATCCCAACTTTATGGGAAAAGGCACTATTTGATAGTATGGATTTAAAATGGCAGGAAGAAAGACGAGCGTTAAATGAGAAAATTGCTGAATCAAAAAGAAATAAGGTTGCATCAGATGAAATCTCAAAAACGCAGGAAGAATATAATAGAAAAGACAAATTACATTCTGAAGAAGTTGCTGATTTTTTAAGAAATAGTAAGTATTGGAGTAAAATAGGGGCTTTTGAAGGTGCTGGTTATCTTTCAAATGGTTTATATAGACCAATGATAGATTGTCTGATGTTTTCTAAGGGTAAAAAACCATACTGTAAAATCTGTGAAAATGCTGTTTTAAGGGTAATAAACAATTATACAAAGTGATTTACTGCACATAAATAAAAATTTTGATAAATATTTAATAAATCTGAGCTTTCTTACAACTTTCAGAAAGTTTGAGCATCTAAAGGCTTGAGAAAAGTAAGTTGAGTTGATTTTTTGACTTAATTTTTAGATAAAAATATGTTATCTTAAAAGTTAGTTTTTTTGGTTTAATATTATACCCTTATCAATAAAACCACAAATTAAAATAACAAATCAGGAGTGAAGTAAATTGAAAATAACAAAGCAGTTCACTAGCAGAGAAAGTAAATCTTTAGATAAGTATTTGCAAGAAATTGGCAAGGTTGATCTGTTAACTCCCGAACAGGAAATTGAACTGGCTATTCGAATAAAAAAAGGTGATCAGACTGCTCTTGAAACCCTGACAAAAGCAAACCTGAGATTCGTTGTTAGTGTTGCAAAACAATTTCAAAACCAGGGGTTGTCTTTAGGTGATCTGATTAATGAAGGTAATCTTGGTTTAATTAAAGCGGCAAAAAGATTTGATGAAACCAGAGGATTTAAATTCATTTCTTATGCAGTATGGTGGATCAGACAATCTATTATGCAGGCAATTGCCGAACAATCAAGAATGGTTCGTTTACCATTAAACAGAGTTGGTGAGTTGAATAAGATTGGTAAAGCTTACAGTAAACTTGAACAGGAATATGAGAGAAAACCCAATGCGCAGGAATTAGCTCAGGAATTGGATATGGATGTTGAGGATGTTGCCAATTCACTTCAGCTTTATGGAAGACATATTTCTGTTGATGCACCATTTCAGAATGGTGATGATAACAAAAATAATCTTCTTGATGTTATGGTTAATGAAGAACAACCTTCACCTGATGTAACATTAATGGGTGAATCGCTTAAAAATGAAGTTCAGAATGTTCTTTCAACCCTTTCAGAAAAGGAAGCTGATGTTTTAAGATTATACTTTGGTATTAATAGTGAAAGATCCGCTACTCTGGAAGAGATAGGTGAAAAATTCAACCTGACACGTGAAAGAGTAAGACAGATTAAAGAAAAAGCTATAAGAACTTTAAGACACGCACAAAGGACAAAGAATCTTAAAGCTTATTTGGGTTAATTGAACCTGAATAATTAAAGGGCGTTCTGTAATAAAATACAGAACGTCTTTTTTATTTTAAACTTACCGGAATTCCTATCATTACAAATTCTTATCATTATTATTGAAAATTATTAATAATAAAATTATTTAATTTAGAAAATATTTTTGATCTGAAAATAGTTTATGATTAGTAAAACCTGGTATAAAGAAATTGCAAGAGATATTATTGCTCTGGGAAGCATTGTTTTTTATTTCCTCGTAATTGGAAGAACATTGGTTGGACCTTTCTGGGTCTTTTTGACTTTTTTGTGCTCATCAGCTTTAGCCTTGTTAATACTTTATTTTATACATAAAGAATTTGAATCATACTTAGCTAGAGGAATTATTCTTGCGATAGGAACAAGTTATTTTTATGGAAATTTTATCTTTACTCTTTTTGCAACAGTTATTTATTTTCTTATGATTGTTTCCTCATCTTTTTTAGGAAATTCCATCTCGAAAATTTTAAAAGGAATTATTTTTGGTTTAATATCTACAGTTGTAGGTTACTTAATTTCAGAAAGTTTTTTTGAAGGACCTTGGTATTGATGAAAAATTATTTTATTCATCTGTTTAGCCTCCTTATTTTAGAGACGGAAAAAAGTTCGGTTTTCCCTTCACTAATCAGACAAATCCACTTCTAAACCGGATTAAGAGAGTATTTAATCTAACTCAACCCCAATCCTCTTTCCCTTTCTTACGCGGGCGGTTATACTCAGAAAAGAGGAAGAGAGATTGAGTTAGTTTTACAACATTTAGGAGGGTAACTCTTAATTCTTTTTTGGCGAATTGTAAACGATTTTTCTTATGGTATCAAATTGTAAATATGGATATTCCTCACGTAAAGCATCAATAGCATCTCCTGCACTCATTTTACTTGCACGCATAAACCTGAACTTCTTTCGAATCTCTCTATCTCTTACAGAGGTTTCATTAATAAGCCCACGGCTCATTAAAGTTTCATAAACTTCATTACTAATGAGGTCAGCAAGAGGATTACTGTATTGCTCACTTACGTTTATATTCTCCATTGTTGTTCGCTCCTAAAGACTGATATTTGTAAAATTGTATTTTCTGGTATATAATTACCACATTAAGATTATCTTAACAACAGCACAAATGTGCAGTTATTTAACAGGGTTGATTTAAAGAGATTGGATAGACTGCATATTTATGCAGTATGTTTTTATTAAAGGAATCAGATTAAACCTTTTCTTATTGCTTTTGCAACTGCTTCTGATTGTGAGTGAACGTGAAGTTTTTTATAAATATTTCTTATATGATGACGAACAGTATCAACGCTTATAAAAATTTTATCTGCAATCTCCTGGTAGTTATATCCATCTGCAAGATGATTTAATACTTCCTTTTCTCTTGTTGTTAGCTCATATTCTATCCCATTTCCATTAACATTTTTCTTTTGATGGAAAACGGAAATAATTTGTCTTGCAATATTTGAACTCATTGGAGAACCCCCTTCATAAATATCTTTAATTGCCTCGAGCAACCTGCTGGGAGGAGTTTTTTTAACAAGATAACCACACGCTCCGGCACATAATGCTTCAAAAACAACATTGCTTTCTTCATAAATAGTAAGCATAAGAATATTTAAGGCAGGATTTATTTTTCTTGCTTTTTTAACGCCCTCAATACCGCTGATACCAGGAAGACCAATATCCATCAGCACAACATCGATATTTGTTTTTGAAATATTATTAAGGAACTTTTCGCAATCTGGAAACGAACCGACACAATCATAACCGGGAGTTCCGGTTATCAAAGCTGCGAGACCTTCCCTTATTGTTTTATTGTCCTCAACTATTGCTACATTTATCATAAGATTCCAGATAAGAACTATTCAATAATAAATTATCTAATTGATAAGCTAAAGGAATTTAAATTTGCACTAATCGGTAACATTGAAAAATCTTTTAACAAAATAAGACATTTTATTTATACCATTTATTTTTCCAACAAAGGTAACCGTAGTTCCGGTATTTGGGACAGACCTCCATTTTAATTTTCCTCCAATGGCAGAGGCTCTTTCTTCCATATTTTTTAACCCGTTACCTATTTCTTTACCAGCACCATTTAAACCTATTCCGTTATCTTTTAAAACCATTTCAAGCACGTCCCCCCTTATATTAACTTCCAAAAAGATATTGCTGCATCTGCTGTGCTTTAGCGAATTATTTATTCCCTCTTTAAATATTAAATAAAGATTTTGCCTGTAATCCATTGGCAGTTTTACATTTTCAAGTTTATCCAGGTTTGTAGTTTTAAGAGAAATACCCATATAAGTGAGAACTTCGCTATAAGAATCTTTAAGTCTCAGTATAAGATCATGAAGTGAATCTCTCCTTGGATTTACGACCCAAACAATGTCACTCATATTATCAACTAACTTCTGGGCAGTTTCACTGATGGATTTTAAATTTTGAGGAGTATTGCCTAAACCGGTATTTAATTCCCTAGAAGTTAGCTCACTTAAAATAGAAATCTCAGTTAAACCGGAACCAATATTATCGTGAAGATCAGCAGCAAGTTTTGTTTTTAATTTTTCTATTGTAAGAAGATTTCTGATTCTTACAGTACTTATTAAATATATTATTGATAAGAAAACAACTATAATTCCTGCGATAAACCACCATGTTTGCCAGAAGGGAGGAAGAATTGTTAGTTTAATGGTTGCACCATCATAATTCCATAAACCATCACTGTTTGAACCAATAACTCTAAACATGTAATCTCCGGGAGCGAGATTTGTATACATAGCAATCCGTTGCTTGGAATCGGTATATCTCCAATCTTCATCAAAACCTTCAAGCATATATGCATAACGGCAGTCTTCAGGATTTGAATAATCAAGTGCAGCAAATTCAAATGAAAAAAAGTTTTCGGTATGAGATAAGATTATCTTATCCCTTTCTCCTCTCCATGCGTTATTAAGCACTTTGAAAGAACTTATTACAATATTTGGAATGAAAGAAACATAATTTATACTATCGGGATAAAAACTATTAACACCATTTATTCCTCCAAAGTAAATTTCACCATCTCTCGCTTTATAATACGCCCCTCCGCTAAATTCCAGACTTTGAACTCCATCAGATAAATCATATTGTGTGAAAAGCTGATCTTTCCTTGTGTATTTGAATATTCCATTATTTGTACTCATCCATAAGTTTTTATGCCTGTCTTCTACAATGCCATAAACCACGTAACTTGTAAGCCCCTCTCTTTCACCATAACGTATAAACCGGTTAAGCTCTCTATTATATTTGTTCAAACCACCGCCAAAAGTTCCAAGCCATAGTGTTCCGTCACTATCTTCAAAAATACACATAACCCTGTTATCACTTATGCTGAAAGGATCATTAGAAACATTTTTATAACTTATAAACTTTTCAGTTTTTTTATCAAACTTATTTAAACCTCCTCCATATGTTCCAATCCATAGTATGTCTTGCTTACTCTCAAAAATTGTATAAACGCGGTTATCACTTATAGTTGAATTATCATTCGGGTCGTGAGCATATCTTTTATATCTTATTCGATTCTTTTCTCCAAAAATTAATTTTGTTAAACCACCGCCGTAAGTAGCTATCCAGAAAACAGAATCATTTTCTATATGAATATCCAAAACCTGATCTGATCCAAGGGCTTTATCATCAAGGCCTAATTCATGGAAATTAATGAAGTCACCTGTTCTTCTGTTATACATACTTAATCCACTATTGAAACAACCAACCCATAGATTATTAATATTATCTACAGCAAGTGAACGAATATGATCATCCGGAATACTGTTTGGATCATTAGGATTATGTTTATATGTAACTACCTTTTTCTTCTCTTTATCATACTTGTTCAATCCACCTCTGTAAGTTCCAAGCCATATATACCCGTTTTTGTCTTCTGTAATTGACCAAACTACATTGTCTGAAAGACTATTTGGCTCTCCAGGAATTTGAGAAACATGATTGAATTTTTTTCTGTTAATCTGAAGCTGGCTAATTCCTCTTCCAAGGGATGTTCCTATCCAGAGTATTCCTGATTTATCTTTTTCGAGAGTAATTACATCATTATCGGGAATTGTATTATTATCAAGCGGATTATGATTGAAATTAAGAATTGAATTTGAAATGGGATTAAATTTAATAAGACCCTCTCCTAAAGTACCAAGCCAGATATCTCCGTCATTGCTCTCAACAATAGACATTACTGTTTTGTAGTGTAATTTTACCTGGCTCTGATCTGAGTTGAACTGAACAAATCTGGCTTCATCAACAGGAACAAACTTTTGAGAATTATCAAGTTTATTTAATCCGCCATTGTAAGTACCTATCCAAATATTACTATAACTGTCTTCATAAATTGAGATAACATCATTATTGCTTAAACTATAATTGTTATTCTTAGTTTTATAACGAATAAATTTAAAGGAATAATCTGATGTATGCTTATTATCCTGAATTTTAATTACTCTGTTTAGTCCGCCTCCAAAGGTTCCAACCCATATTGCAGATTTTTTGTCTACTAACACTTTGGTAATTCTGTTAAAACTTAAACTATTGGGATCATTTGATTGATAATAAAACTGTTCAAACTTTTTGTTTTTTTTATCGAAACGGAAAAGACCATTGCCCCATGTTCCAATCCAGATGTTGCCATTTTTATCTTCAGCTATAGATGTAATAGAATTGTTGCTGTTCCTTATAAAAGAAATGGGATAAGCAGTATAAGAATCATTAGATTTTACATTTAAATCGGAACTGCTGTCCGGATAAAAATATTCAAAAGTTTCAGTTCTCCTGTTGAATTTATTTATTACGCCCTTTATAGTTCCAATCCAGATATAGCCTTGTGCATCTTCAAAGATTGCACTAACTTCATTGTCAGAGATTGAAGTTGAATCGTATGGGTTATTAATATAAGTTATAAAATTATACCCGTCGAATCTGTTGAGACCATTGGCTGTTCCAAACCACATGAAACCACGCCTGTCCTGCATTATACAAAGGACAGCACTCTGCGAAAGTCCTTCTTTAATAGTAAACTGCCGGAATTGGTAATCCTCAGTTGTTTTGCTTTCGGCTGCATAGAGTGTACTTGTAAATAATATTATTGCTATAAGGATAGGCATTTTGTATAAACTTATTAAATAATTCTTCCTCCTGATAAGAAATTAAATCTCAAATTATTCATATTCAAGAGAAAAGATTATTAGTAAACAAAGATTTGAAATATGATTCACTTCAGAAAATTGTTAAAATTTGATACATGGCAAATGAAATTATTCTTCTAAAAAATGAGTAATAAGAAAAATTTTTTTCGGCAGGTGTTTTGTAAACATTAAATGTAAGAATTAAAAAAACATAACCTCACAAAATCAATCTCCTTCTAAAGCCGGATCATCCGGCTTTTTTTTTGATGTTACCCTTTGAATCAGGATTCAATGAAATCAATATATTTTTTGAATTGATAATTAAAATTCCATTTAGCATGCTTATACATTTTACTTTTTGCTGAAAGAAAAAATTCTCTGTTTGCGGAGAGTTCATTTATTTTCTCAATAAGATTTTTAGTTTCATAAAAAAAACTTGTATCCTTAAAATCCTCATAACCAGAAAATGACTTTTCACACAGCAAAGGAATGTTAAATGTAAAAGCCATGTTATATGAACCCGAGATCTGTGTCTTTGAGTATTTGTCAAACCAAATATCCGTAGGATGAATTAAGGGAAGAACAAGATCACTCATCTGCAGATATGAATAAAAGACATCGTTAGGAATAAATTTTTCAAATAAGATAAATTTATTGTATAGACTAAATTTTTCCAGAGTACTTTTTAACTCTGGTTTGATTTTGTCTTCAATCCCACCGAGTAAAATTATTTTAACATTGTCAGAAAGTTTGGTTTCAGTAAGGCTTCTTAATAAAGTATTGTAGTCTCTTCTTTTTTGTTCAACTCTCCCTGGTACACAAATCCAGAATTCATTTTTAGGTTTATTTATTTCAGCAGAAAAATAGTCTGGCTGGAAAATGGGATAGAAGCTGGTAAATTGTTTCCCTTCTATTTCAAGAGAATGTATATAATCAAGAACATTATCACTTAAAACAAAATACTTTTTTACCTTTTTATTGATCAACTTCTGGTTGCTGCTTTTGAGAATTTTCCCGGCATCGTGAATAACACCAATGAATTCAATTTCCGTTGGAAAAGGAAAGAGCAGAAAATTTCTTACCAGGATCCCATGTGCACTGTTTAGGATAACTTTATTAATCTCATTTTTAATTACAAACTTTCTGATCCTTGTCAGGTTTATTATGTCTGTGTATGCACTTTTCCCAAAATCAAAAAAGATTGTATTAACCGATAAATGTATTGTTCTTTCTTTAAGAACAGAAGAGCAGAATAAATCAACTTCGTATCCTGCTTTTTTTAGAAAAAGAATTTGTGAATAAAAACATTCATCATGAGAACTTCCAAGCTCTATAATAGCAGCTTTTTTGATCATTATCTTATTTAGATAAAAAATTATTTTTGCATATAAAAAGTATTCATTTCTTTCATAAAAAGGATTAAGTATAAAAGATTTGCAGCATTACTTAGTACAATATGTATTTTCAAGAATTAGAACGAGAGAAATTTTTGGTAGTGTCCTAATTTCATTTTTGGGGTTAATATTTAGCAAACTTAAGAAGCTCATTAATATTTTCCAGAACAACCTTCCCCGCAGAATTCCCAAGATCAATATAGCCATGATAATTGTGATTATTTTTCTTATTAAAGAACCTTTCGCAAACCCTATCAAATTCCATTTTTTTCCTGGGTTTAAAATTCATCCCGAATTTAATAATAGCTTCTTCGTACCTTTGAGAATTCCTTTGAAGTTGAGCCAAAACTTCACCCGAATTGATACTAACATTATTTTCGAGCCAATAGACAATATCAGAAAAAGCTTCTCTAAATTCTTTACAATCCCGAAAAAATTCTTGTTTTCTAATCTTTCTTTGACCCAGCCAATAACCAACTCCCAAAGTAAGAAAAGCAAGAATAATTTTCTGAATAATCTCTGGAATATTGTCAAGCATAATTGGGATACAATTCTAATATGTTCTTTAACATTCTTAATCGGTTATGGATTAGCATTTTTATTACACAAAAAGAAAAAGTCATTTATTCCTTCAGCGAATTTAAAAGCAACACAGAAGAAAGAAACGAGAAACCAGATATAATACCTAAACCAATAGCAACTTGGTCATTTTTTGTTTCAACAAGATCGGCATAGGGGCCCCTACGTTGGACGTTGGTCTCGGTGTGGTAGGAAGATTTTAAATCAAAAGTAATAATCGCACAGGCTAAACCAAGAGCAAGAAAGAAAATAGAAAGAATGAGTTTGAATTTATTAGTGTTCATAACAATCTCAATAATTATTGAAAGGATTTAATAAAATGATTACAGAAAAAGAGAAAAAAGAAATTGCAGACTTGATAAGAATTAAAGAGGAAGAAATAAACCAACTAATAAAAAAGGCAAACGAACTTAATCTTGAAGTGCTGATGAGCTTGCCTAATATAGATGGTGACCAAAAATTATTAATCATAGAAATACAGGAAAGAATTAAATACTAATCAACCTTATTGCGTGAATCTGTAAAACCACAATTAGAGCATTTATAGTTGAATTGTCTAAGACCAATTAACTCGTTAATATTTTTTGAACTAACCAATTCAAGAGTTGGTTGTTTACACTTAGGACAAATATCGCCTGAGCCAGATAAACGTTTTTCTAAAGAAACAATTCTTTTTTCTAAAGCATCAATTCTTTCAGGTGATTCTTTCATTCTTTTCCAGAGGGGCATTTTGTCTAAAAGTTCGTTTAGGTCTTTAAGACTAAACATAATGGTGGTTCTCCAAATTATTTAGAAAAGCTATTAAAAATATAAGGAATAAATAAAATGATAGATACAAAGACATTCAAAGAAATTTCAGATTTAATCAATCTCAAACAACTCTGCGGAGTTTCCAAACCTGAACAAATCAATAATGGTAAAAGCCCGAATAGTATTGATTTAACAAGCATATCAGTAACGAGGCTAAATAACGCCTTAAAGAAACTGAATGAAAACTATAAAATAAATCTTAAGAAATATCAGAAAGCACTTGACACACAATTTATGATTTCATATATTTCGGGGTACATAAAACAGGTTATTAAAAAAATGATTGAGAATAATAAAATAAGCGATTTAACTTTTGATGAGATTAAAACATCTTTCAAAAATCAGCTTAAACATCTTGAAGAAACTATCAACACTATTGATGAGAAGCGAAACGAATATAATAAGCTCCGTGCTGAAACTGTAAAAGAATATAAAAAGGTTGCCGAAGAATATGAAATGATGGTTAAGGTTCTTAAGAGGATTAAGCCAGATATTAAAGGCGAAGATTTTATCAATAAGGAATTATTCTTTTCTGATTCTTCTATTGAAGTAGTAGTAAAGAAAGATGAGAAATTTACGTCAACCGGATTACTTAAAAGTTTATTCGACCAATTCCCAGATGAAATGTATGAGGCAACAAAATTAAGAGATGTGGTTCAATGGGCAGAAGATAGAAAAATTCTGAAAAACAAATCTGATAATTTACAGGGTTCAACACATTCATCAATTAAAGTTTTGTTAAAACAAAAGTACATCGAGAGAATCGAACAGGATGGAAAGACTTATTATAAGAAAAGGCAACCATAGGGTTAATTGTTTGGTTGCCTTAATCAATTACAATATGAAAGGTAGCAGGTTGATGAGTAATGTACTTAAAATAATATAGTCAAACCCGCTTTTTAGCGGGTTCAAAGATGCTTGAACATCAATGAACCCTAATTCATTAGCCTGCATTACCAGACTAACAACGTAAAACAAAATTAATGTATTGCAGGCTCAGAATCAATAACCAAAAATCAGGAGCTTGCAATGAACAAATTATCTACCGAAAAACAAATTATGATTGCTTCAATGTTAGTTGAAGGAAACAGCATCAGAAGTATTGAAAGAGTAACCAACGTTCACAGAGATACTATTATGAGGTTAGGAATTACACTTGGAGAAAAGGCACGGGAACTATCTACCAGTATCTTAAAGCATATCCAATGTAATCAATTACAGATTGACGAGATTTGGAGCTATGTGGGTAAGAAGAAAAAGAATCTGAAAGTAGATGAAAAGAGGAGTGAGTATGGAGATCAGTATATTTTTGTTGCCTTAGATGCTGAAACAAAATTAGTTCCTTACTATGAAATTGGTAAACGTACATTAGATACAACTATCAATTTCCTTGAAGAATTAAGAAGAAGAATTACAACAAGATTTCAGCTTTCAACAGATTCATTCAGAGCTTATAACTTTGCAGTTGATTTGGTATTTGGAAGTAAAGTTGATTATGCACAACTTCATAAAGTTTATGCTAATTCTCCCGAAGGTGTCAAAAGATATTCTCCCGCTAATATAATACGTGTAGTAAGCCAATCTGTTTTAGGTAATCCAAACCCTGCAATGATTTCAACAAGTTATGTAGAGAGACAAAACTTAACAATGAGAATGCAGATGCGAAGATTAACCAGGCTTACTAATGCTTTCAGCAAGAAATTATACAATCTTCAATGTGCTGTTGATTTACATTTCTTTCATTATAACTTTATGAGAGTTCATCAAACACTAAGATGCACACCCGCAATGGAAGCGGGTATCTCAAAACATTTATGGGATTGGAATGATTTCTTAGGTATAAATCAGTTAAAGAAAGTAGCTTAATGAAAAATAAATTATTCAAATTAGGACACTACCAAATTTTTTGATACGGATTGAAACTATCTTTATATTTATTCTCTAAATTTTACAAATTTTAAGATACAAAGATGGCGGGTTGTCATCGCTTCGGCGAGACCCCACTTAAAAGGGAAATGCTGCAGTTTTAAAAAGTAAAATGAATTCGGAGAGATGGCAGAGTGGTTGAATGCGGCGGTCTTGAAAACCGTTAAGGATGTAAGTCCTTCCGGGGTTCGAATCCCTGTCTCTCCGCTCAGAGAAAATAAACCTCGAATACAACAAAAATAAACTGTTTTCGAGGTTTTTGAATTTTAAAAGGGTCTACCTGTAGGATGTATTTGACCTTATTGGATGTGTTATTGTCATATTTTTGTCACAATTTTTATTTAATGAATTTGAATTTTCAGAGGACGTTGGAGTTTCAACCACCCTTAATTTTCCAACCAAATATTGATATAAGCTTTCTTCCCCTAAATTATACCTCAGATGAAGATTTAATAAGTAATAATGAAAATCTTCTGCATTAATTCCTCTGTAACTTATTAACTTCATTTTTACAAAACTTAGAAATCTGTCGAGTGTATTAAATGATTTGTTTTTTCTTCCCACCCAGGAGGATTTCAAGAGGAAGGAATATATTCCTCCAAATTCTTTATACCTTTTTATATCAAGTATTAAATAACTATCAAGCGGGTAATATGATTCAATAGGGGTAAGAAATTTAATTTTAATTTTATTCCCGTCAGAAAATACAACTGCTTTTAATAAAGTATTTTTTTCAAATCGGTAACCTGGGAAAAGTATATTTTCTACATTATAGAAGATATCATCTTTTTCATTAGCTTTTCATTAACAATTTCAAAATCTTCCGGTCTGTTCATATTAAGAAACATACCTTCTTTGTAGCTGTCATATTCATTTGCAATATCTATAACCTTGGCATTAATATTTTTTACTAATTGCAGAACTTGACAACCGCACTTTTTCTGCTTATCAGCTTCGGTCTCTATGCTGTTATCTTCTGCAATAAGCTTAACGATTTCAGGTAGAACCTGTTTTGAATACAAACCGCATAATTGCTGAATGAATCCATCAGTTTCTGTAATTGTGATAAGCTTATCGGTTTTATAATTGATGATGTATTCTATCACACCTTTTTTCACAAAAGGCATATCGCAGGAGATGATGAAATTTTTTTCAGTTGCAGAGTGAGTTAATCCTGAGTGTATACCTGCTAACGGGCCAACATTTTTATAAATGTCTTCGAATATTTCCAATCCAAGGAATTTATATTCATCCGGAATGTTGGTTATAAGCAAAACACAGCCGAACAATCCTTTCATTAGTTCAGCAGTTCTTTCAATGATTGTCTGATTTCCAATCTTTAAAAAAGATTTGTTCAAACCCATTCTTTTACTTTTTCCGCCGGAAAGGATAATACCCGTTATATTATTATACATTGTACCTCTTCTCCTTTTTGCGGATTTATTCTTTTTTCTTCAATGACGATCAGACAGTTTGCATTTGCCAGTCGTGTCATATCTGCCGATGACTGTGCTTCTGATGCCCGGACAAAATATTGTCCTTTTTTCAGATTGAATTCCAAATAACCACGAAGAAAATTTCGTTTGTCATCATTTTTACTAACGGATTCAGTCAGCTCTGCTTTTACAGTTTTGTCATCCTTAATTCCAAAAAGTTCCTGAACTGCCGGTTTAATGAAGACCATAAAATTCACATACGACGAAACCGGATTTCCGGGCAGTCCAACAACAAATTTAATTCTGCCATCTTTTTTCACCACACCAAATATAAGCGGCTTACCGGGTTTTATTTTAACTTTCCAGAATTTAATATCGGTTCCAAGCTCAATTAGCAATTCTTTTAGGTAATCATACTTACCAACGGAAACACCGCCAGTGGTAAGAAGTATATCAATATCGCTGTCGAATGCTTCTGAAAGTTTTTCTCTGATATGTTCCTTATCATCTTTTACAAAACCAAAATTTACAGCCTCCATATTAAATTCAGTTACTGCAGAAATTATAGAGTAAAGGTTTGTCCCTCTTATTTTATCATCAAAAATTCTGCTGCTTATATCAACAAGCTCATCACCTGTGGCAAGCACACCGAATTTCAGTTTACGATAAACTTTCACTCTTGCTTTGCCGCACGCACCAAGCAATGAGATTTTGTTAGAGGTAATTACCTGATTTCTTTCCAGCGCCAGAACTCCTTTTGTTAAATCTCCACCCTTATATCTTATATGCTGATTTTCTTTTATTGATTTTCCGTCAGCAAGCTTTACATAACCGTTTTCAGCTATTACATCTTCAACTGGAATAACTGCAGAAGTATTTGCGGGCAATTTACTGCCGGTCATTATCAGCACGGCAGAATCTTCATCAAGCGTTAGAATATTAAAGTTACCCGCAGAAATTTCACCGATCATTTTCCATTGCTTGCGTGAAGGGCTGAACTTAACTGTATATCCATCCATTGCAGAGTTATCAAAAGGAGGGAGGTTGGTATCTGCATAAACATCTTCAGCTAAAATTCTGTTGAGAGAATTCAGCAGATCAACTTCTTCGGTATGCAATTTCAGCTTTTGAACTTCGTCACGTATAATTTTATATGCTTCTGAGTATGATACCATTTTAATCTTCCACTCTAACTTCATCTGAAACGTAAATCGTTCCGCCTTTAACTACCTTTGCAAATATGCCATCGGACGGCATAACACAATCGCCCACTTTAAAGTAGATAGCACATCTTGTATGGCACTCTTTTCCTATCTGTGTAACTTCAAGTTCAACTTCATTTCCGATTTTAATTTTGTTGCCAACCTGTACACCGGGAAGATTTATAAATTCTGTAGTGATGTTTTCTGCAAAGGCACCAGGACGAAGTTTCGGTAATCCTTTTTCACGCATTGTTTTAATGCTTTCCATTGCAAGAAAACTTACCTGCCTGTGCCAGTTTCCTGCGTGCGCATCACCTTTTATTCCGTGATTTTCGATCAGTTGTGCAAAATCAACATTAGACTTTGGTATGCCTTTCTTTTTGCTGATGGAGATAGCTGCGATCTTTCCAACATGACTAGAACACGGATTTAATGGATGCAAGGGATTTTCACTGATTAATAAATTTTCCACTCTTTCCTCCGGTTTTACTGATCAACTTTATTTCTTTTATAGTAATTGATTTATCCAGTGCTTTGCACATATCATAAACTGTTAATGCAGCAACACTAACGGCAGTTAGCGCTTCCATCTCTATTCCAGTTTGTGCTGTAGTTTTGGCAAGTGATCTTATCTCAACAGATTTTTTCTTTTCATTAAGATTCAGATTTACATCCACTGAAGAAATGAAAATATTATGGCAGAGCGGGATAAGTTCTGAAGTTTTTTTCGCTGCCTGTATGCCTGCAATTTTAGCAACTATAAGGACATCACCTTTTTGGATTTCATTACTTTTTATTTTCCCAAATACCTCTTTTGAAACCTGAACCTCTGCAAACGCTTCCGCAGTCCGTAGTGTTTGTTTCTTTGATGAAACATCTACCATTTTAGCTTTTCCTGATCTATCGAGATGAGAAAATTTTTTCATCTTCATCCTCCGATCCTGAGCATATTATTTTTATCCATTGTAAGCAGTTCATCAAGTTCAGGATGCTTTAACTCTTTTTGCTGTAATGATGATGATATTAATTCAGCAATTTCATCATCTGTGATTTTATCATCGCGCAGATAATCTTTTAATTTTATTTCACTGTTTGATGAAGAAAAAAGACATAACTTCAGATTGCCTGATGCTGTTACACGGAGTCGGTTGCAGCCGTCACAGAAGTGATCGGAAATAGAACTGATGAAACTCACTGTTCCGGAATGTCCTTCGATACGAAAGTTTTTTGCAACGTTGTGCTTTCCGTTTTTAATTTCAACCAGCGAATAATTTTCTTCAACTATGTTTTTTATTTCCTTGTAGCTGATGTAAACTTTTTCGTTCCAGCTATTGCTTGTGAAGGGCATATACTCAATAAAGCGGATGTTTAAATTCCTGTCTTTCACAAATTCAATGAAGCTGTGTATCTCGTCATCATTTATTCCTTTCATAATAACGGCATTTATTTTTACCGGATTGTAACCAATCTCTTCTGCTTTATTGATTCCCTTGATTACTGCATCAATATTATCTGCACCGGTGATTGCGATAAATCTTTCTTTACGGAGTGTATCCAGACTGATATTTATTCTATCCAGCCTCGAATTTTTTAACAAATCAATTTTATCTTTTAGCAAGATTCCATTGGTAGTTAAACCTAGCTCAAAAGGATGTTTGTCTTTTATTTCTTTCAACATTCTGAAAAAGTTTTCTACATTTTTTCTGACGAGCGGCTCACCGCCGGTCAGCCGGATTTTTGTAATGCCCAGATCTGCAACAAAAATTTTAAGCAGGCGACTAAGCTCTTCGTATGAAAGAATTGAACCGGATAGATCACCTCTTAATGCAGAATCAGCCGGGTTACAGTAAATACAGTTGAGATTACATTTATCTGTAATAGAAATTCTTAAGTATGTATGAACTCTTCCGAATCTGTCAATCAGTTTTTTCATTTATGATTATAGAATTAAAATGCCTAAAATACCTGCAATTATTACTATGTATGCCGGGTGCAGTTTTAAAACAAGAACCAGCAATAACCCCACGGCAACAAATAAAACTCCTTTGAAATCGGTTACCCAATTCATAAAATATTGAAACATAATACCCAGTATCATTCCAATAACAGCCAGTTTAATTCCGTCAAAAGCCTTTACCACCAGCTTGTTTTTTTCGAATGCAGAATAGAAATAAAATATCAGGAGCATTATCGTTAGAGGTACAAACATATTACCAAGATTTGCTGCAATAATACCGGCAACACCTGCAGTCTTGTAACCGGTGTAAGTAGCATATTTAATTGAAATAGCTCCTGGAAATACTTCAACAACTCCGAGTACTTTCAGAAATTCTTCCTGTGAAAGCCACTGATTGTTTGTTACAACTTCTCTTTCAATAAGTGGAATAAGCGAGTATGCACCGCCGAATGAAAAGGAACCGACTTTAAGAAAAGACAAAAAAAGTTTTATTAATGTCTCAATCATTTCTTCTCCTCAAAAATATCATCAATCCAGCTTAATGCAGCCATCATAGAAGGAAGACCGATGGTGGGAAGCGAAAGCAAGGCAACATGCTTAAGCTCGTCAGTGGTACAGCCGGCGTCAATAGCTTTGCGTGCATGAGAATGAACTGCACCTTCCATTCTTGCGCCGGTTGATATAGCCAGCTTGATCAACGCTCTTGTCTTATCATCCAAAGGTCCGGCAGCATGAACCGCATCGCCAATTTCATCATAAGCTTTTGCTATGGCAGGATAGTCTTCTGTAAATTTTTTAAATCGTTTTGGTATTTGTGACATAATCTCCTCTCAGGTTTTGAAAATTAAAAAATCATTTGCAGCACAGATAAATTCAATTTTTTTTATTGATGGAGTTCATTTAAAAAATCTTTCAATGAAAATTCTATTCACATCTTCATAAAAATTTATCTAATTCATCTGATTTTTTATTTGACTCTAATATAATATTTTTTTAATATAAAAACAGACATTTTTATCCGGTTATAAAAATTTCACATAACAAATAATGTATATGAAAAATTTATTACAACTATTTTTTTTAATGTCCATTGTCTCAATCTTCTTACCAAAAAGTATGGCTCAATCCGAGGGTGAAAGACTGTTCATTCAAATCTGTCGTGCCTGTCACACTGTTGGCGAAGGAAGATTAGTTGGTCCGGACTTACTTAATGTTACTAAGCGAAGATCGGAAGAATGGTTATTAAGTTTTATTAAGTCTTCACAAACAGTTATTAAAAATGGAGATAATGATGCGGTTGATTTATTCAAAGAATTCAACCAAATAATCATGCCTGATCAAACACTTTCCCAGAGTCAAATAAAAAGCATTCTAACCTACATAGAAGGAATAGTAGTTGATAAAACAAAAACTGTATCCGGAACAGAGCAATTCAAATTACAAAATAAAGAAGGACTTAATATTGGTAAATTGCGCGCAGAGGATTTCATTCAAGCAAGGAAATTATTCAGTGGGGATATACGATTAATAAATAACGGGCCGGCTTGTATAAGTTGTCATAATGTAGTTGATGATAATTTGATAAGCGGAGGATTACTCGCAAAAGATCTGACATCTGCTTATAAGAGATTAGGCGGGGAAATGGCTTTAAATTCAATCATAACTAATCCGCCTTTTCCTGTTATGGCAGCAGCTTATGCCAATAATCCAATTACTCCGGATGAAGCCTTCTTATTAACAGCTTTCCTTTATAAAGCTAACAAAGATTCTATTTTCCAATGGACTCATAAAGATTATCAGAATAGTTTTTTAAAAAACGGCATAATAACCGCATTTGTTCTTTTTGGAGGATTCGGGCTATTATGGTGGAACCGGAAAAGAAAATCCGTAAATCATCATATTTATAAACGACAATTAAAAACAAAATAGATTGAACAATATGAACTGGATTGAAGACATAATCTCTCCTCAAACAAGACAATGGGAAGAATTTTACCGTAATAGATTTCAACATGACCGTATTGTTAGAAGCACTCACGGTGTAAACTGTACAGGCGGATGTTCATGGGAAATCCATGTTAAAGATGGAATTGTTGTATGGGAAACCCAGCAACTGGATTATCCTCTTCTTGAAGGAAACCTTCCGCCTTATGAACCACGCGGATGCCAGAGAGGAATATCTTTTTCCTGGTATCTTTACAGTCCTATAAGAATCAAATACCCCCTGGTACGTGGTGCACTGATTGACCTTTTTAGAAAAGAAAAAGAATTAACAGGTGATCCTGTAAAAGCATGGGAAAATATTCAGAACGATAAAGAAAAAAGAAGTAAGTATCAGCAGGCCCGTGGTAAAGGAGGCTTCAGAAGAGCTTCCTGGGATGAATTGCTTGAACTTATTGCTGCCGCAAATATTTATACAGCTAAAAAGTATGGACCTGACAGAGTTATCGGTTTCTCTCCTATTCCCGCTATGTCTATGTTAAGCTATGCGGCAGGCAGCCGCTTCTTACAGTTATTCGGTGGAGTAAATCTTAGTTTTTACGATTGGTACTGCGATCTGCCAAATGCATCACCTGAAATATGGGGAGAACAAACAGATGTTTGTGAGAGTGCGGATTGGTACAACTCTAAAATGATTGCTTTAATGGGCGCAAATCTTAATATGACAAGAACACCCGATTGCCACTTCTTTGCCGAATCAAGATATAACGGAACCAAGACAGTTGTCTTTTCTCCCGATCTTAATATGCCATCTAAATACGCAGATCAATGGGTTCCTTTGCATGCCGGCAGCGATGGTGCTTTCTGGATGGCTGTTACTCATGTAATATTAAATGAATTCCACCATCAGAAGAAAACTCCTTACTTCATCGAATATGTTAAAAGATATACAGACGCACCTTACTTGGTTGAGCTTGTTCCAAAAGAAGGCAGCTATATACCTGGAAAATTATTGAGAGCTGCTGCTATTGAAAAATATAAGAGTGTTGAAAACGGTGAATGGAAATTTTTAAATATAGATGCAGATTCTCTGAAGCCTGTTATGCCTAAAGGAAGCGTGGGACACAGATGGGATAAAGAAACCGGCAAATGGAACATGAAGTTTGAAGATGGCTTGGATGATACTCTCTATGATCCGTTATGTAGTCTTATTGATCATGCTGATGAGATATTACAGGTGCAGTTTAATGATTTTGCTTATGATAAAACCACACTGAGGGGTGTTCCAGTAAAATATATTCAAACTGCAGATGGAAGAAAGGTTCTTGCTGTTACCGTATATGATTTACTTATGGCGCAATACGGAGTTAACCGTGGTTTGCAGGGTAACTATCCAATAGATTATACCGATAAAGATGCTGCATACACTCCTGCCTGGCAGGAAATTTTCACAGGGGTTAGTGCGAATACACTCATTCAGTTTGCCAGAGAGTGGGCTGGTACAGCATTAGTTACAGAAGGTAAATGCATGATTATTATTGGCGCCGGAGTAAATCACTGGTACCATAATAACCTGATGTATCGTGCCGGAATTATGGCTCTGATGCTTTGCGGCTGTGTCGGTAAAAACGGCGGCGGATTAAATCACTATGTTGGCCAGGAAAAGTTAGCCCCTTCAGATTCCTGGGCAGCCATTGCTTTTGCACGCGACTGGAATGATGCATCCAGACTCCAGCAAACTCCTCTCTGGCATTATATAAATACTTGTCAATACCGTTACGATGGTCATTTTTCCAAATACAACAAAGTTCCCGATAACGAATTAACAAGAGGGCATCACGCAGATCTGATATATAAATCTGTAAGAATGGGTTGGATGCCTTTCTATCCTCAGTTCAATGTTAATCCTCTCGATTTGTGTGACGAAGCTGTAAAGAATGATGCAAAAAACGATGAAGAAATAAAACAATATGTGCTGAATAAACTAAAGAATAAGGAAATTCATTTTTCTGCAGGCGACCCCGACGCAGAAGAAAACTTTCCCCGCCTATGGTATATATGGAGGGGTAATGCAATAATGGGCAGTATGAAAGGGCATGAATATGCGCTTAAGCATTATTTGGGCACGCATTCTAATTTAATTGCAAAAGATATTGTTGATGAAAAAACCAACGAAGTTAATTGGCATGATGGTGCACCTATTGGCAAAATGGATCTTGTTGTTGATCTTAATTTCAGAATGGATTCCTCTGCTCTCTATTCCGACATTGTTTTACCGGCTGCATCCTGGTATGAAAAAGCTGATTTGAACAGCACCGATTTACATTCGTTCATTCATCCTCTTTCTGCAGCAGTTGCCCCTGTATGGGAATCCAAAACCGACTGGGAAATTTTCAGGGAGATTACCAGGGTAACATCTGAAGTTGCAAAGAAAACTTTTTCTCAGCCAAGAAAAGATGTGGTAACTGTTCCTTTATCTCATGATTCTGCTGATGAGATTACACAGCCTTCAATAAAAGACTGGTATAAAGGTGAATGCGAACCCGTTCCGGGAAAGACAACTCAGAAATTAGTAATTATTGAACGCGACTACACTAAGCTTTATGATAAATTTATAACGCTTGGAGAGAATGTAAAAGCAAAAGGTCTTGGAGCTCATGGCAATCATTATAAATGTGAAGATTTCTACGACGAAATGATTACTTCACCTTCTTTCCCGAAAGAAAAGCTTAACGGTAAGATTCTTCCATCAATTAAAGAAGATGTATGGGCAGCAAATGCAGTTCTTCATCTTTCTTCATTAACAAATGGTGAGCTTACAGTACGGGCATACAAATATATGGAGAAGAAAACCGGTTTGGTGCTGGCAGATTTGGGTGATGGCAGCCGTGATGTAAAAATGACTTATGCAGATCTCCAGGCACAGCCGCGAAGGTACAATACTTCTCCGGTCTGGTCAGGTTTGATGAATAACGGGCGTGCCTATTCTGCATTCACTTACAACGTTGAGAGATTAGTTCCATGGAGAACATTAACAGGCAGACAGCATTTTTATCTTGATCATGAAATGTATATCGCTTTCGGCGAAAATCTTCCTACATATAAACCTTCACCAAAGCCCGAAGTTTATGGTGATCTTAGAGAAACTTTGAAAGATGGAAGTGCCAAAATTTTAAACTGCCTTACTCCTCATGGGAAATGGCATATTCACTCAACATATATGGAAAACCTCAGGATGCTTACACTCTCACGAGGCTGCGAACCCTGCTGGATAAATGAAGAAGATGCTAAAGAGTTGAATATTAATGATAACGACTGGGTGGAAGTTTATAACGACCATGGTGTTTTTTGCACAAGAGCGGTTGTAAGCTCAAGAATTCCTAAAGGTGTATGCATTGTATACCATGTTCCGGAGCGAACCGTTACTATTCCAAAATCGCAGGTAAGAGGAAATAAAAGAGCCGGTGGCCATAATAGCTTTACACGTACTCATCTTAAACCGAATTTGCTTGCCGGCGGCTACGGTCAGTTTACGTATCACTTTAATTACTGGGGACCAACAGCTCCTCAAAGAGATACGCATGTGGTTGTAAAGAAAATGACTAAAGTAGTTTTTTAAATAAAAGAATCTTATTAACTCTGTTTTATAATTAGCAGGAAATAATCAGTTATGGATGTAAGAGCACAAATATCAATGGTCTTTCACCTCGATAAATGCATTGGCTGCCACACTTGTTCAATTGCATGTAAAAACATTTGGACAGACCGAAAGGGTGCCGAATATATGTGGTGGAATAATGTTGAAACAAAACCGGGCACCGGCTACCCTACAAAATGGGAAGATCAGTCTGTTTACAAGGGTGGCTGGAAAAAGAATTTCACCGGAGAAATTTCTCTTCGCGGTTCCGGAAAGTATAAAGGTTTGCTGAACATATTCCACAATCCGCATCTGCCGGTTATAGATGACTATTATGAACCCTGGACATACAAATATACAGACCTGATCGAATCTCCTGAAGGAGATGACCAGCCGACTGCAAGACCTATATCCTTAATTACCGGTGAACCGATTGATATTAAAGCAGGACCAAACTGGGATGATGATTTAAGCGGAACTCCGGATTATGCACGCAACGATCCGAATCTTGCATCACTTTCCCCTGCCGAAAGAGATGCAATGTTTCAGCTTGAAAGAATGGCTTTCTTTTATTTGCCGAGAATCTGCAATCACTGCCTGAATCCTGCCTGTGTTGCATCTTGCCCCTCAGGAGCAATTTATAAAAGAGGCGAAGATGGTGTTGTACTTATAAACCAGAAAGTTTGTCGCGCGTGGAGAATGTGCGTAACTGCCTGTCCATATAAAAAATCTTATTACAACTGGCACACAGGAAAGTCGGAAAAATGTATTTTATGTTACCCCCGGCTGGAAGCCGGATTAGCACCTGCATGCATGCATTCGTGTGTCGGACGAATCCGCTACTTAGGAATTCTGCTTTATGATGCTGATAAAATAAAGGATGCGGCTTCTGCAAACGACGATGAATTAATATCAAAACAGATGAATTTAATTTTAGATCCATTCGACCCTGAGGTAATTAAAGATGCAAAGTCAAACGGTGTTGCTGATACAACTATAAATGCTGCACAATATTCCCCAGTTTATAAATTTGTAAAAAGCTGGGGACTTGCTCTGCCTCTGCATCCTGAATTCAGAACTCTTCCGATGCTTTTCTATGTTCCGCCATTACTTCCTGTTATGGCATCAGTTACTGAACAAAGCAAAGAACAAACTGAAAAATTTGATTCAATTGCCAAGGTATGGAATGATAAATGGCTTTACGATACAAGCACTGAGGAACTCTGGCAAAATGTAGAGAGAGCAAGGTTCCCACTTAAATACATGGCAAATCTGCTTACAGGCGGAGATGAAAATTCAATTAAATCTGTTTTGAAAAAACTTATGGCTGTAAGGATTCACCGAAGAAGAGTGACTGTTGGCGATGTTTCCAATCAGAAAGCAGATAAAGTTCTCAGTGATGTTAATCTGAGCTCTGAAATGGCTGATGCCATTTACTACCTTACTTCGTTAGCAAAATTTGATGACAGGTTCGTTATTCCGCCTGCTCACCGTGAACAGGCAATTGAAATGCTGGAATACACCGGTGATACAAGAGGTTCGGCAGGTTTTGGTTTTAAAGAAAAACCGTCACGTATTTCTTAATCTTAAATAAATATGAAAATGGAAGAACTGAATATTAAAAAGTATGATATTCTGAGCAGAATATTTAAATATCCTCATCCGGCTTTACTAACGGATTTAAAACTTGCTGAAAATATTGTCAGGGAATTTCATCCTGAACTTCTTGAATACCTGGAGACTTTTACAGAATGTGTATCTTCGTCAACTTTAAGCCAGATGGAAGAAATCTATACACGTACGTTTGATGTTCAGGCAATTACCACTCTGGATACCGGATATGTTCTGTTCGGAGATGATTATAAGAGAGGTGCTCTCCTTGCTAATCTTAATAAAGAACATCTTGCCGTCGAAAATAATTGCGGTACTGAATTAGCCGATCATCTGCCAAATCTTTTAAAGCTGCTTCCGCGTATGAAGGATAATCTGATAAGGCTTGAGCTTGTTAAGAAAATAATTCTACCTGCTCTTAATAAAATTATAAGTGATTTCGCGTCTGAACGGATAAGGCAGAGGAATATTTCCTACAAAAAGCATTACAAGACTTTGCTCGAAAGTTCCCGCGATTATGCTTTGATATACCGCTTTCCTCTTCAGCTAATCTTGAAAATACTCGGGTTTGATTTCGGACTAATGCCTGGAGATGAATTAAAACAGGAAAAAAGTTTCACAAAAGAAATTATAAACGAATTAGAAATAAATGAGAAATAAATTATGAGCCTCTTTAATAATTTTTTGTTTATTGGCTTACCCTATGCGGCATTGGTAGTGTTTTTAATAGGTACAATTTATATGTACCGTTCTGCAAAATTTAAATTCTCATCTTTATCATCTGAATTCCTGGAAGCAAAAAGTTTATTCTGGGGTTCTGTTCCGTTTCATTGGGGCATTATTTTTCTGTTCTTTGGTCATCTCATTGGTTTATTAATTCCTGGTGCAGTACTGGCATGGAACAGCGTACCCTTGCGGATGGTTGTTATAGAAGTTACAGCTTTTGCTTTTGGTATAAGTGCATTTATAGGATTGATTAATCTGATTATACGCCGAAAGACTAATAGAAGGATATGGACAGTAACCAGTAAAATGGACCTCCTGGTTGAAATTCTTCTTCTTGTAGAAATTTTCTTAGGACTTTGGATTGCTTATGAATTTCGATGGGGTTCGTCCTGGTTTGCTGCAGTACTTTCGCCTTATATAGTTTCAATTTTCACATTGAATCCTGATATCAGTGCAGCTGCTAATTTACATTGGGTAATTCAGGCTCATATTGCACTTGCGTTTGTTATCCTGCTTTTGATTCCTTTCTCAAGACTGGTTCATCTGCTGGTTTATCCATTACATTATTTATGGCGTCCTTACCAGCGGGTTATATGGTACTGGGGAAGGAAGAAAGTCAGAGATAGTAATGGTACATGGTCTGTAAGCAAAGCAAAGAATAATTAAAATTATTTTCTCTGGAAATTCTATATGATAGAAGAAAGAGCTGATTTTAAATCTCACAAGATACTTTTCTTTAATACATTAGCATTTACAATTTGCTTTGCTGCATGGACGATTAATGGTGTGCTGGTAACATTTCTGGTTGACAGCAGCATTTTCAAATGGGATAGCGTGCAGGTAGGCTGGCTGTTCGGTATTCCGATTCTTTCCGGTGCAATTTTCAGATTTCCAATAGGAATGCTGACAGATAAATTCGGCGGAAAAGTAATTTTCACTTCGTTATTAATTTTCTGCTCAATACCGATGTTCCTTCTCTCTTATGCAAACGATTATACAGCATTTGCAATATTAAGTTTTATCTTTGGTCTAACAGGTGCAAGTTTTGCATGCGGAATTGCGTTCACATCACTCTGGTACCCTAAAAACAAGCAGGGCACTGCACTCGGAATATTCGGAGTTGGAAATACCGGGACGGCACTTACTGCATTGTTTGCACCAAGTCTGCTGGATTATTTAACAGAGCACGGTGTTCATCTGGATGGCTGGAGATCACTTCCGCAGATTTACGCTGCTGCTTTACTTGTGATGGGAATTTTGTTCTTTCTTTTTACAACCAACAGAATTCCGGAAAAGAAAAAAACGATTAAAGAGCTTATGCATCCGTTAAAACAAGTACGGCTCTGGCGCTTCGGTTTGTATTACTTCCTGGTATTCGGATGCTTCGTTGCTTTTTCTCAATGGCTTATTCCCTATTATGTAAATGCTTATTATATGCCGCTTGTAACTGCCGGTTTTCTTACTTCACTTTTTAGTATGCCTGCCGGCCTTATCCGGGCTTTTGGCGGATGGCTTGCAGATAAGGTTGGTGCGAGAAAAGTAATGTATTATGTATTCAGTGCCTCAATTATTTTATCTTTTTTACTGATTTTCCCAAGGATGGAAATATATTCGCCAGGTTCCGGTGTTACTGCCGTAAAAAGCGGAATTGTAACTGAAGTGAATGAAAACGAAATAATCTTAGAAGATCAAAAGTATCCTTTGATTAAGAAAGCGGCTGAGTTTTATCATGAATCCGAAGCAACTTTGGTGCTTCCTAAAATAGAAGCATGGCATGAACCGATTGTTAATGAAGGAGATGAGGTTCAAAAGAGAGAATTATTAGCAAGGGGTGTTACAAGAATTTTTTTTCAGGCAAATGTATGGATATTCACAGGATTTGTCCTGCTGATCGGTATGACATGGGGAACTGGTATGGGTGGAGTTTATAAGTTCATACCGGAATATTTTCCCAACGAGGTTGGTGTTGTTGGCGGGATGGTAGGAGTACTTGGAGGTTTAGGCGGATTTTTCTCGCCAATTATTTTTGGTTATGCGTTGAATTTTACAGGTATCTGGACTTCTAGCTGGTTTTTGATGCTGCTGCTTTCATTAACATGTTTCATCTGGTTCCACAAAGTTGTAACGGGAATGTTAAATAAAAGATCACCTGAACTTCAAACTAAGTTTGAAACAGTGAGATAAAAATAGTTTTGTTCTTTGAATTATTGAATAACTGATCTGCGTGTTTTTAAATTCGGGAAATTTGATTTCAGTTTACCTTGTGCCTGAAGGTTTGATAATCAGCCAGTTTAACTGATTATAGATGGAATGTAGAAATCCGCTAAAAGCAGCAAGCCAGGCTGCCAATGCAATGTATATAAAATATTCCGGCACTTTATCCAGGAAGTGTAGATTCATTGCATCAGCCATACGAAATGTGCAGGCAGTATACATTCCTAAAGGGAAGACGGCTCCCCAATATAAAGGGTCATACTTTAAAGGAAAGCGTTTATAAATATGCCGCCACACTGCAAGAATGAAGAGCATTGGTATCCACCAAGTTCCGGTAACCCAATAAAAAATTGTAAATCCTTTTAAAAAAGGCAGCAGTGATTGCAAAAATGGTGCGGCTTCTGTGCTTGAGATTAACAATGAACCGGCTAATGTGGATATTGCCATTGCACCCATGTTGATCCAGTATGGTGGTGAAAGATCTCCCGGAGAAAATCTGAAAAAAGTATATCGGTAAAAGATGAGCGAGATCATCCATATATAAAGCATGCCGCCCCACAGCCACATACAGAGAGCCAAAAAGTTCATTTGTAATTTGTAAGGTTGTTCCATGTGCGCTGCAATTAAAGTACTGAGAACAGCAATTGATTGTGTTGCAACCACAGCTAAAAGCCATGCCCCGGTTATACCTTCTTCTAATGGCGGCTTATTTTCTTTTACTGTAAATCCCGTAAAGATTGTGTAATTCAAAATTACCCAGAGAATGAGTCCGATTATCCATAGTATGAAAGATGCTGAGTAATTCGCAGAAATTATTATAAACTGGCTGCCAAGAATACACGAGCCGGCAACCACGGTGAAGAAGCCCGGACCTTTTTGGTGATCTATCATATCTCTAAAAAAATCTTTATGATAGAAAAATATTCTTAAAAGGCTTAAGACCCATAATGATAGATAAAACCAGAGATTTAACCAGAACAGGATGTGTGCAAGCAAATCCATTTCAAGAAGGTAACAGGAAATGGAAATAATTCCGGTAGACATCACCATGGCGAAATATGCCGGAGGCAGATTTTTAACAAGCTCCCGCACTCTGAAAATAAAGTGAGCGCTGTTTAAAGAATGAGTACTGCTTTTGTTGTTCATTTGTAAAGTTAAATTAGTTATTAACAAGAAAGTATTCAAAAAGAAATTATTAATATTCTAATCTTAACTATCAGATAATAACAAAATTATCTGTTATAAGTGGAGGTCCTATATTCACTTTCTGAAAATAAACTTTAGGCGATTCAGAAAGTTTGGAAACGTATTATTCAGGTTTCAGCCATAATTAAATAATAGCAGGAGACTTTGCAAAAGATAGTTTAATTTTTATTCAAATTATTAATGAACCACCATTAAAGAGGTAATAATGGATCAAAATACTTATTTAAATAAGACAGTTGGAGAAATTGTAAAAGACAACTACCAAACTGCCGAAGTATTTAAAAAATTTAATATAGATTTTTGCTGCGGTGGTAAGGTTAAAATAGATGAAGCATGTTCGGCTAATAATATACCTATTGATGAACTTACAAATGCGCTTGTTGAAGCTGAAAATTATGCTGGATCTGATACGGAAAAAAAATTCAAAGACTGGGACCCCGACTTCTTAGCAAGCTATATTGTTAATGTTCATCATAAATATGTGAGAGACAACATTCCGCTTCTTTCAGAGTTTACACAGAAAATTGCACACGTTCACGGGGGACGTCATCCCGAGCTTATTCAAATTGCTGAACTATTCCAGGCTGTATCATCAGAATTACAGCATCACATGATGAAAGAGGAAAATATCCTGTTTCCATATATCCAAAGACTTCAAGCTGCTTACAAGAATAAATCATCTATTGGTCCATCTCCGTTTGGAACTGTTCGTAATCCGATTGCAATGATGGAAATGGAGCATGATAATGCAGGTTCATTACTAAAGCAGATTCGTCAACTCAGTGATAATTACAGTTTATCTGAAGATGCGTGCAGTACATATACAGTTACCTTCAAAAAATTGGATGAGTTTGAAAACGATTTGCATCAGCATATCCACCTGGAAAATAATATTCTGTTTCCGAGTGCAATAGAACTTGAGGAGAATTTAACTGGGTAATAGGAAAAGAATGATATTGAAATATCAGACAGAAATTTATGATATATCAAACCGGATATTCATATAAAAACGTAAGGAAACTCTGGTGAAAGAAGTAGCCAAATGGATAAAAAACAAATAACGTCGGTCAACAATAATTGATAATGCCTGATATTCATATAAAAAGAATCTACGAACCCGCAAGTCCTAGGGATGGTTATCGAGTGCTTGTCGATAGGCTCTGGCCAAGAGGCATTAAAAAAGAAGATGCTTCAATTAATTTATGGTTGAAAGAGATTGGACCCAGCAGTGAATTACGTAAATGGTTTTCGCACGATCCTGAAAAATGGAAAGCGTTCAGGATGAAGTACTTTAAAGAACTTGACGGTAAGAAAGAGCTTATTGAATCGCTGATTAAAAATGCAAAGAAGCAAAAGCTGACTCTGCTTTACTCGGCTAAGGAAGAACGTTTCAATAATGCGGCTGCACTAAAAGAATACATTGAGAAGATTTATACCAAACATCATTTAATAAAAAAAAGAAAGATGAAAAAATGAGCAAACCTTATTTCCCCGTTGATTTGCTTTATCGGCTGCCATGGACTATGCCCGATAATGGTATTACATGGCTTGAACCTACTTCTCAATGCAACTTAAGCTGTTATGGCTGCTACAGGAAGAACATTAAAAACTCTCATAAATCTATGGGGCAGGTAAAATGTGAACTCGATTTTTTTCAATCGCAAAGAAAATCTGACTGCATCTCAATCGCAGGCGGAGACCCTCTGGTTTATCCACACATAATTGAATTGGTATCCGAAATAAAATCAAGAGGATTGAAGCCTATCATCAACACAAATGGCATTGCACTTACAAAAAATCTGCTTCACGAACTTAAAAAAGCAGGTGTGTTTGGATTTACATTTCATATTGACTCAAAGCAAGGTAGAGGCAGGGAAGAAAAATGGCGAAATAAAAATGAAGTTGAACTTAATGAGCTTCGGCTTCACTATGCCGAAATGCTTGCTGCCGAAGGTGGAATTGCTTGTTCATTTAATTCAACTGTTTATGATGATACGCTTCAATACGTTCCGGAACTGATTGACTGGGCACATAAGCATATTGATATTGTTGATACGATGGTTTTTATTCTGTTTAGATACATTACACCCAATACACCTTTTGATTTTTATGTTGGCGATCATAAGATTATCTGGACGGATATTCACTATCATTCCGATCATAAAGAGGTTGTGGATTTGAAATCTCCTGATGTTGTAAATAAAATCAGAGAGAAACACCCTGACTTTTCACCAGCAGCATTCTTAAACGGAACCCACAGAGCCGATGATTACAAATGGCTTCTTTCTGAAAGAATTGGAAATAAAGATAAAATATTTGGCTATACCGGTAAAAAGTTTATGGAACTGGTGATGTCTGTTTATCATTACATGTACGATAAATATCTAAGCTATGCTACACCAAAAACTCTGAGTATGGGAAGATCAGCAATGTTTACATTGTGGCTTTTTGATAAAGGTGTAAGGACAGCTTTAAAAAATTATTTAAAATATATAGCCGTTAACCCATTCAGAGTTTTTAAGAAAGTGCATTTACAATCTATCTTAATTATTCAACCGCCCGACCTGATGGCAAATGGTGATCAGAGCATGTGCGACGGCTGCCCGGATATAACATATTGGCAAGACAAGGAGGGAAAAGAAAAACTTGTTTGGTCCTGTAGGCTTGAAGAGCCTATGAAGTACGGCGACTTTTTGCGAATGGTGCCCAAAAAGGAATCTGAAAAAGAATCTGAGAAAGTTTTGCACTTTAATTATAATGAAAATATTGACGGTACAGATGGAATAGATTTGCTATCCTGAAAACATCCGGGTGATAAATATGAAGATAGTGAGGAATATGGACTTATGAAATTTAAATGAGACCGATCCTGTTAAAGATGAAAATTAAGTTGAAAAAAAATAAGAGAGGCAACAAATGAAGAAAAATTCTCTCGACGCATTATCACTTAAAATATTGGAAATATCCAATGTGAGTGTTTATAGAAAATTACTGGTAATTATTCTTTTAATTTATTCTTCCAGCCTAAGCCAATACCGCTATGATGTTATTGATCTTTGTGCTGCTACAGGAGCTTCCTATGTTGCGCCATTTGGCATAAATGATTCTGGTTATGTGGTTGGTTGGTTAACATATACAGGAAATAACTCAATTGCTTTCCGTTATAAAGATGGAGTTGTAACAGATTTAGGTAATCTTGGCTTGGACGTTAGTATTGCTGACGCAATTAATATAAATGGTAATATTGTTGGTTGGTCACTTTTAGATGTTATGGGACCCAGACATGCATTTTTATATTCAAACGGTAATATGATTGATATTGGATCCTTTTCTGGGAATAGAGATTCATGGGCTACAGATATAAATAAATCCAACAAAGTTGTTGGATGTTATCATGGAGAAAATACCGGAGAAGTATTTGCTTTTTTGTATAACAATGGTGCCGTTATAGATTTAGGAAATCTTGGAGAAATTTCAACTTTTGCCAACGGTATAAATGATTCAGATTACATAGTTGGAGCGTCAGCTATTTCCCCCGGAGTCCCTCACGCATTTTTATATCGAAATGGAGTGATGACAGATCTTGGTAATATGGGTGGACAATTGTCAGGTGCCTGGGATATAAATTCACTTAACAAAATAGTGGGAAGGTTTCAAACTGGCAATATTGATCATGCTTTCCTATATGATAATGGAATAGTGACTGATTTAGGATTAGGAATTGCACAAGCAATAAATGATTCGGGATTTATTGTTGGATATGTACAAGGTGCTCAAGGTCAACGGGCTATGCTTTGGAAAAATGGGCAGTCTTTCGATTTGAACCAGCTTATTGACCCAGCTTCAGGGTGGACATTAATTTACGCTAATTGCTCACAGCACAGGCGGAATAGTAACCCGAACATACATTCAGAGCAACGCTTACGGAGATATTTATGATCCATCAAACAATTACAGATTACCAACGATCAGAAACTTTGTAATGATGGGCGTACCAAACCGTGGTGCATCTAAAGCGTGGAATGCTATACACGATAACTGGATTGCAGATCCTATTTATAGGTTCGTGCTATCAAAAATTCTTAACAGTGCATATCAGAAAATTCTAAGGGGTGGAACAGTTAATGGTCCTGACTACGATATTACGCTCAGTTCAATACAGGATTCCCTCGGTAATCCCAGCAAGATTATATTCCTCAATAAATATGTTCCTACTCTCCGTGGATTATTAGCCACATACGAATTTATTAATTTTGGCAATGGATATACGAATGTAAATAACGATACTGATCAAAGGAACTCTTTCGTGCTGGATCTTAATAACGGATATGATTTGTATCCGAATGCTGATCCAAATGGGTTTCTTGATGCAGCTAAAGTATCAGTAGTATATGGAACGGGAAAATCAACATTCGATTTAGTTGAGCAGCGGGATGATTTTGAACTCAATGCAGTCCAATCATTTACTGACTGGACGAGAACTACTGTTCTGGGTGGAACCATCTGGTATAAAGATCTGATTAGCTCAGGGAATAACGGAGATGAAACTGTTCCAATAGTTTCTTCAGCAGGACAATTCTTGAATGATAGCCGTGCAGTAAAATATCCTTTCAGTGTGGGCGATCATACCGGTATGGTTTCAAATGTTGAGGTTCAAAGTAAAGTTCTTGAAATATTAAATGTTGATTACGAACAGGGTAATATTTCAACCGGTACATCTCCAGGCATAAGGAATGTCCTGAATGTGATAAGTGACCCGGTTGAATCAATTATAACAGATGGCAGTGGAAACAGGTTAGGTTACAGCAACACAACAGGTGCACTTACAGAAATACCAAACAGTATCTGGTTTGGCAACACAGATGGCAGAGGCTGGGTTTTTGGTTCAGTTCAGGAGCCAATAAACTTACAGTTAACCGGATTGGGTGAAGATTATTATGTAATGGTCAGTGTTGAAGATTCAGGAAAAGGTGGCGGTGTTGTACTTGAAGGTTACCTTGCCCAAGGCGAAGTAATTAATTATCAGATTACACTTGAACCGTTATCTGTTAATCAAATAAATTCTTTAATACCTGGAAGCTTTGCATTAGCTCAGAACTATCCGAATCCCTTTAACCCGATTACAACAATACAATACTCATTACCCCAGAGAGGCAATGTAACACTAAAAGTTTATGATGTACTCGGTAAAGAAATAGCAGTACTGGTAAATGAAGAAAAAGAAACTGGAGTTCACTCTGTTAATTTTGATGCAACAGGATTAGCCAGTGGAATATATATGTATAGGTTACAAGCAGGATCTTTTATTGAAACAAGGAAAATGGTTTTAATCAGATAAATATATTGTTCATTTGCTTAACAAAAAGGAGTTACTCTATGAAAACATTATTAATTACCCTGTCTCTGATTCTTTTTAACGCTGTCAGCTTACTGCCTCAGGAAATGACTGTTGAAAGCACAAAAAAAATTATGGGTCAATATTTTAATTCTGAACATTTCGATGTCAGTATGATGTCTGATGACGTAGTATTTACACATATGGCAACCGGAGAAGAGCATCATGGTCCAGATGCAGTTTTACAAATGCTTAATTATATGTATCATACTGCATTTGATGCCACAGCGGAGATAAAAAATATAATTTACTCAGAAGGAAAAGCAGTTCTTGAAGCAGATTTTGTGGGCAGGCATATAGGCGAGTTTGCCGGAATACCTGCAACAAACAAAGATGTACGTGTTCCTCTATGTGTAGTTTATGATCTTGAAAATAACCAGATCAAAAGAGCTCGGGTCTATTTTGAGATGCCCGTTTTATTTGATCAATTAAATAAAAAATAAATACGAAAGGTTGTAGAAGTTAAACAATTCAATTTAGTTTAAGTGAGGAAATTGTGTACTTAAAAAAGAAAAATATTAATGACCCATTAAAAAGATTTGTTGAAAAGGAAAACTCAAAAGAAGTATCACCTATGAACCCGCCAGAATCCTATTCATATTCCGGTGTTGAAGAAGTTCCTTACGAACAGATGAGTAATGCTCTTAAACAGCTTATTGAAGAGCATAAATTGTTTACTGAAATGCTGGTAGAGTTTGAAACTTCTTTGATTAAATGGGGACATCAAAACTGGATATTTGATAAAGATATAAACAGAGGATTAAAAAATTTTTTCATCTTTATTAATGAAAAAATACCTGCGCATAATTATAAAGAAGAAAAATTTCTGTTTCCTGGTTTGCGGAGGAAACTAATTGAGTCTGGAGAATATAACAAGGAAGATCATTCAAAAACTGCAATTGAAGTTCTTGAAGATGAACATATAAAAATATCTCAGGCTGGCGCTGTTGTTTTTAATTTTCTTGGTTTAGCTTCAAAATTAAATCATAAACCTTCAAAAGGAATAATTTTTCAGATTACTTATGAACAGGGAATAAAGATTGTTGAAACAATGAAACTTCACATCTTTATGGAAGATAAAACATTGTTCCCTTTAGCAATGAAATTATTTACTCAGGATGAATTAAATGATATAGACAGGAGGTTTTTTACTCCGCTTTAGAGTATTAAGGCGTTTTGAAATTACTGTACCTTTAATACTCTTAAGTTTTTGATGGACTTCTCAATCTGATTATAAACTATGACCGTAATATTCTCAAAAAAGTGTGAATATGCCCTTCAGGCAATTCTTTTTCTTGCTGCACAAAAAACAAGGGATGCTGTTTCAGCCAGGGATATAGCAAAGAAATTAATTATTCCTAAGGAATTTGTTTCAAAGATACTGCAAAGTTTAACGAAGAGTGGAATTGTAGCTTCGAGAAAAGGAAAACATGGCGGCTTTTATCTTGCAAAGGATCCTGCAAAGATTATTCTTATAGACATAGTTGCTGCAATTGATGGAATGAATATTTTTAATAATTGTGTACTTGGTTTTCCAAACTGCGATCCTAATAACCCCTGTCCTCTGCATGACACTTGGGGAGAATTAAGAACTATGGCTTATAATATGTTAACAGATCAAACAATTGATCAATTCAAACAGAAAACATTAAAAAAATTAATGATATCAGATGAATAGGATAATTGAACAAGTGAAATTTTCAATACCATTATGAATAGAATTTTTAATAAATGAAAATGGAAAAAATGTATAATTCAAATAATGATTCTGATTTAGTAAGAGATTTTACCTTGTCTCAAATATTAATCAGAAATTTCAAGGCTTCAGTGGTTTTTGAAAAATACAACCTGGATTTTTGCTGCAGTGGAAACAAATCACTCCTGACAGCCTGCAGTGAAAATGCTATTGATTATAAAGAAATTTTAACTGAATTAAATAATCTTACGATTGTGCAGGGATATACAAACCATAAGCACTTCAATCTGGGTATTATTTCCCTTATTGATTATATTATTAGTTACCACCATGGCTTTGTAAGAAATATCATACCTGTTATTGCAACTCATACTCAGATAATTGCCTCTATTCATGGTAAAACCAATCCAAAGATTTTGGAAGTTGCGCGAATTTTTTCAATCCTGTATAAAGATCTTAAACAACACATGATGAAAGAAGAAGAAATAATTTTCCCTTACATCAAACAGTTAGTTATGGCTTCAAATAATTTATCTAAGGCTGAACGCCCTTATTCTCAAGGGGTATTGAAAATACCTTATTCCCTTGAGCTAAAGTCCAACACTGTAGTATTGTAAGTAGGATTACAGATGTAAATAATTTTTTCATAAAACCTCCTGAGATATGAAATTGTTATTTTATCTAACCGGCTTCTAAAGGTTAAATTTAATTGCTGAAAATTTTTATTTGGAAATAAGTAATAATCCTTAAATTCAAATGCCTACCAACTCTAAGTATACTATAGGAAGCCCTGGAAATAGAAAGTTACCACCCAATCAACGAGGAAATTAGATCAGAAAAAATTTATTGTCAATAGACAACAAAAATATAGTCTAATAAATTTATTTATGCTAAGAATAGGAACCTGCAGCTGGAAATATGATTCCTGGAAAGGACTCATTTACAACAACCATAAAAATATTAACTACTTAAAGGAATATTCCCAGCATTATAATACAGTTGAAATTGATCAATGGTTCTGGTCCCCATTTGAAGGCAGTCTACTTAAAATGCCTGAACCTCACGTTATTGAAAATTATGATGAATCTGTTTCGGATGATTTCAAGTTTACAGTTAAACTTCCAAATTCGTTAACACTTACACATTACTATAGAAGTAAGAAACCCAACCCCTATTTTTTGAATCCGATTTGTTTAACGAATTCTTAAATCTTTTATCACGACTCCGTAATAAGCTTGGTCTCCTCTAATGTTACAGTTTGAATACCTTAATAAAGAGAAAATATCTTCACAATTAGAACTCGTAGAGCGAATTGAATTGTTCCTTTCAAAGATTGACCGTTCTTATCAGCTTGCAGTAGAGATCCGTAATAAAGTCTCTCAATATTTATTCCGTCAAGGACATCTGGCTATTTGTTAATAATGTTAGATTCCTTCGTATTTCATTTTTTTTATTTTACTTTGCTCAATTTTAACTAAATATTTTACTCATAAATTCTTTTTAAATATTCCTGAACAGGGATTATATCTTTTTTAAAAGTTAAATCAGGAACGTGTTCATTAAAAGGGTAAGCAAATACAGAATCCGAATATTTTGTTATCATCATCTTAACACTTGTAGGTAATTCTTTTTCATTTCTTTCCTGATCAAGCGGAGTTTTCTCTAGAAATGGAAATATCATATCATAACTAAATTTAAAGATATTCATGCTTACACCTATATAGCCATCCTTTTCTTCTATTAATTGAATAAACTCATCATTAGGTTTCTCTATTATATCAACAAGAAAACCTCTGGAATTTTTTTTTGTAATTGCAAATTTTCTAATTCTTTCATTCTCAAAAAGCAATCCATTCCTGTCATAATCAATCATTGCATTTGGATATTCAGAGTTTTGTAGTGTTCTAAAAGACTCAACTGAATATAAATTATCGCTGTTGCAAACAATGAAAGAACTCCCTTCCCATTGGCTAACGGACAGAAGTCCCTGATATAGAGCATCGGCAGTACCTAGTGGCTTAGCCCTTCCATTTGGTATTTGTTGAACAGCATATGAAATATTCAGCTCATTAAAAATGTTTTTTTCATATATGCACATTGATGACCCGAGGATGAATACACTATTAGAAAAATGTGCAGAATTAGGTATGCCAATAAATATTCACGTTAGTGAACCGCAATGGTTTTATGAAAAGATGGATTCAACAAACGATGGATTAATGAATGCATATACCTGGAGGTTGGACAATCAGGAAAACATACTAAACCTTAATGAAGTATTAAAAACTCTTGAGAATGCAGTTAAAAGACATCCCAATACTTTGTTTATCGCATGTCATCTTGCAAATCAAAATACAGATTTGGATAAGCTTGGAAGACTATTGGATCAATATCCGAACCTTTATACAGATATTAGTGCAAGAAATGATTCTTTCTTATTAAATATTGAAGATAGCACTTTAAGTATTGGTAGTTATTCTTGGACAATTCCATTTAGCCTTGAGGTAGATTCAACATATAAAATTTATATCAGAAGTTTGGAAAACAACCAGCTTTATGATTTAAGTGACGGACAATTCTCAATTATTGATTCAACAACAAGTATCAGTGAAGAAACTATTTTAACTGAGTATTTGCTTTATCAAAATTATCCAAACCCCTTTAATCCGGAGACAACTATTAAATTTGCACTGCCGTTTGATTGTTATGTAAAACTTTTTATTTACGATGTTCTTGGGAATCTTATCTCAACTTTGGTAGAGGAAGAAAAACAAACCGGGGTTCATTTAATAAAGTTTGATGCTTCGAACTTATCGAGTGGAATTTATTTTTATAAAATTAATGCTGTTAGTAAAGATTTATCCAAACCTGAGTTCGTTGATATAAAGAAATTTATTCTGCTCAAATAAATTTTTAGTTAATTAAAATGAAATATCTAAAAGCGGTAATCAAAATGATAAATAAAACACTTTATATTTCATTCTCCTTACTTTTTTTATTTGCTGCTTGTAAGGATGCTTCTTCCAATCCTCAGGCTCCTGATAGCACTCAATGGATACTTGTCTGGTCCGATGAGTTTGATTATACGGGTTCTCCCGATTCAACAAAGTGGGGTTACGATATTGGAGGTAACGGTTGGGGAAACAATGAACTTCAATATTATACTTCTGAATTACTTAATGCGCGTGTTGAAGATGGGATAATGATTATTGAAGCTCGCAGACACGAAGGTCAGCAGCCGGAATATAGTTCTGCAAGAGTTGTATCTAGGGGTAAAGAAGATTGGACGTACGGCAGATTTGAAGTCCGTGCTAAGTTGCCTTCAGGAAGAGGGACCTGGCCTGCAATATGGATGCTTCCAACTGAATGGACGTATGGTAATGGAGGCTGGCCTGATAACGGCGAGATTGATATTATGGAACATGTTGGTTTTGATCCAGGAGTAGTTCATGCTTCAACCCATACTAATGAATATAACTGGCCAAACAATACTCAGAAGACTTCAATCATTAATATTCCCGATGCACAAACAAATTTTCACTCATATATTTTAGAATGGTCTCCGGATAAAATGGAAATCTATGTTGACAGTATAAAATATTTTACAAATGAAAATGAAGGAACCGGCTGGCAATCCTGGCCATTTGATAAGGATTTTCATTTTATTATGAACATTGCTATTGGCGGAAACTGGGGAGGTCAGCAGGGAATTGATAATTCTATATTCCCGCAAAAAATGGAAATTGATTTTGTAAGAGTTTATAAGAAAAAATGAAAAGTTCAACCTTCATTTAAGAGAAAAATTTACAGGAAATATTCATGAAAAACTTTTTTATAAAAATTGCATTTATAGTTATTTACACAGGCATAGTTGGGTTTAATAATGAACCTGAAAAGTTTGAACCCAAGCAATCTGTTGTTGAAAAAGTTAAAGCTATTATTTCAGAGATGACGCTTGAAGAAAAAGTCGGACAGATGACACAAGTAACTATCCAGGTTATGTCGGTAAAACAGGGAACGAAAGATCAGCATCACGTGCTTGATGAAAAGAAGCTTGAGGAGGCAATTAAAAAATATAATGTTGGTTCCATACTTAATGTTTATGATGTTGCTCATGAATTAGACTATTGGCATGAAATTATAACCAAAATTCAGAACTTAGCTGTAAAAGAAACAAGACTTGGTATTCCTGTTCTCTATGGAATTGATGCAATTCATGGTGCAACATATACAAAAGGTTCTACTCTTTTTCCCCAGGGAATAAATATGGCAGCTACATGGAACAGGGATCTTATTGAAAAAATTGGTGAAATTACAGCTCATGAAACTCGTGCATCAGGTATTCCATGGAATTTTTATCCTTTAATGGATATAGGAAGACAACCTTTGTGGCCGAGACTTTGGGAGACTTATGGTGAAGATGTATACCTCGCCTCCCAGATTGGAAGTTCATATATAAAAGGTGCACAAGGAAATAATATTGGAGCACCCGATAAATTAGCTACTTGTTTAAAACATTATGTCGGGTATAGTTTTCCGCTGAATGGAAAAGATAGAACCCCCGCCTGGATTTCTGAAAGAATGTTGAGAGAATATTTCCTTCCCACTTTTGAAGCAGGAATAATTGCCGGTGCACCTACAATTATGGTTAATTCCGGTGAAGTTGACGGAATACCCGGACATGCAAACTATCATCTACTTACAGAAATTCTTCGTAATGAATTGAAGTTTAAAGGATTTGTTGTTTCTGACTGGGAAGATATTAAAAGACTTCATACAAGAGATAGAATTGCTGATTCACCAAAAGAGGCTGTTCGAATTGCAGTTATGGCTGGTATTGATATGAGTATGGTTCCTTTGGATTATAGTTTTTATGATTACCTGATTGAACTTGTAAAAGAAGGATCCGTTCCTATGTCGAGAATAGATGAAGCTGTTGAAAGAATTCTTAATGTAAAGATGGAGCTTGGTTTGTTTGAAAATCCATTTCCAAATAAAGAGTTGGAGGAAAAATTTGCTTGCAAAGAATTTACTGATATAAATCTTAAAACAGCAAGAGAATCTATTGTCTTAACAAAAAATGAAAATAATGTTTTACCACTTTCCAAAAATTCTAAAATATTTGTTACCGGCCCAACTTCCAATATGCTCTCAGTTATGAACGGAGGATGGACAATAACCTGGCAGGGAAATGAAGAATCTCTTTATCCTAAAGAAAAAAATACTCTGCTTGAAGCAATACAAGAAAAAATTGGTGCAGGAAGTGTTACTTATGTTGAAGGAACTTCTTTCAATAAGGAAATTGATGTTGAAAAAGCAGTAAATGCTTCTAAAGATTGCGATGCTGTTATTCTCTGTTTGGGTGAAGTTGCATATTGTGAATCTCCCGGAAACATTAATGACTTAACACTTGATGAAGCTCAATTAAAATTAGCTGAAAATATTATTGATACAGGTATACCTGTTGTATTGGTAATGCTTGAAGGAAGACCGAGAGTAATAAGTTCAATTGCTGATAAGGTTAATGCAGTTCTTGTTGCTTTTCTTCCCGGAATGGAAGGGGGAAATGCTTTGGCAGATATTATTTTCGGTGATTATTCTCCGAGCGGAAAACTTCCAATATCTTATCCGAAGTATCCAAATGGCAACACCACTTATGATTACAAACCAATTGAGAATTTTGACACTAATACCTATGATCCGCAATGGGCATTTGGATACGGATTGAGTTATTCTACTTTTAATTATAATAATCTTAAGCTTGATAAAAATGAAATTAACGAAACCGATGAACTAAATATTTCTGTTGATGTAACAAATACTGATAGAATAGAAGCGGCTGAAATTGTGCAGCTTTATTTATGCGATCTTTATGGATCAGTATCCCGACCGAATAAACAATTGAAAGGCTTTGAAAAAATTTCTTTGAAACCTGGTGAGACAAAAACAGTTGCATTTAAAATTAATAAAGATCATCTTTCATTTATTGGCATAGATAATATGAGAATCTTTGAGCCGGGTGAATTTGAAATATCAGTAGGAGATATGAAAGAAAAGTTTGTGTTAAAACCAACATCTGCATTAAATGATTAATAAAAATTATGAAATCTTTAATTTTTTCTTTTCTGTTTTTTATTGCCCAAATAAGTTTATACTCTCAAAACTGGCAGCTTGTCTGGTTTGATGAATTTAATGAAACATCACTCGATTTAAATTCTTGGACACGTGAAGTTGGTGGAAATGGTTGGGGAAATAATGAACTTCAGTATTATACTGACAGAGAAAATAACTCCTACCTTCAGGATGGAAAACTTATTATTAAAGCGATCAAAGAAAATTATGGAGGGAGATCATACACTTCAGCCAGGTTAAAAACACAGAATAAAAAATTCTGGAAGTACGGGAAAATTGAAGTAAGAATGAAACTGCCTTTTGGTCAGGGAATCTGGCCAGCATTCTGGATGCTCGGACAAAATATTTCTTCAGTCGGTTGGCCTGCCTGTGGTGAAACTGATATAATGGAAATGATTGGTGGACAAGGAAGAGAAAAAACTGTTTATGGAACAGCTCATTGGGATAATAATGGTCAGCACGCACAATATGGAGGTTCATATACTTTACCCTCAGGAACTTTTGCAGATGATTTTCACAATTTCAAAATCGAGTGGAATCAAACATTTATTAAATGGTTAGTTGATGATATTCTTTATAACACCATAAATATAACTCCGGCGAGTCTGAGTGAGTTTCACCAGAACTTTTTTATAATACTGAATCTCGCTGTTGGAGGAAACTGGCCTGGTTATCCTGATACAACAACGATTTTTCCTCAATATCTTGAAGTTGATTATGTAAGAGTTTACCAGGATTTACCAACTGATGCTAAAGATGATGGCTCAGTTCCTATGGAGATTAATTTAGAACAAAATTATCCAAACCCTTTTAATTCTTCTACTGCAATTACTTTTTCTATTCCTGAATATTCATTTATCACTCTGAAAATTTATAATTCTTTAGGTTCTGAAATTTTTACCTTACTTAGCAAACCATTTCAAGCCGGAAAACATGAGGTATTTTTCGATGCGGTAAATATTCCAAGTCAGGTTTTGTTTTATCAGTTTACTGCCGAATCAGTAAATTATAATTTTATTTCAACTAAAAAGATGATATTGATAAAATAACGACATTTGTCGCCTCAGAAACAGATAAATTTCGAAAAACAA
>Ga0154732_1021_pt1 | contig 57137 bp, 51 predicted proteins | sample Rifle2008BG16ft_FD_105740 | JGI IMG/M metagenome (GOLD analysis project Ga0154732, IMG submission 105740) | Ignavibacteria bacterium RBG_16_34_14 | reverse complement strand
GCCGCGGCGGAGGCGGAAGAAGACCTGGCGGCGGTGGTGGTGGTGGAAGAGGATTCAGCCGTGGCGGCGGAGGCGGAAGAGGCAGATAAATTTTATTTCGCCACTTAAGACCAGCATTTAAGCAGGGATAGCAAATTATGCTATCCCTTTTTTATTTAATGATTGAGTCATTCTCAGGAATGCAATGACGAAGAATCACTATTGAACTGCAAAGAGATTCTTCACTAAGTGAGTTTGCCCGCTAAAATATTTTCCATAATTGTATTAAAAAAGATGTGAGATCAAAGCGGGTACTTTTGATTTATAATTATTATACTGCTCTCCAAAAGGTTGTATCGGAATGCGCTCTTCTATTTATACTCTGAAAATTGTACCCGTTTAGAAGCATTTTGTTAAGAACATTCTTCTATTGAAAAAAAAGGGGAAATTAACTGCTTGGCTTTTCTCCCATCTTTGCTGTAGCAAAGAAATCATTGTAAAATCTTTGAGTATAACTTTCGGCAAGTTCTTTCACTCTTTCAATTTTTGGAGATTTGACTATCAGCCCGGCATGGTATTCTTTATTCAGCCGCCATACAACTTCAGGATCATTATATGATGAGAGATCAGGGGTTTCCTGTTTTGCAAGTGAAGCAATTATTGCTGCATAATTATCTTTAACTGCCGGTAATTTATATTCTCCTTCCCCTTTAAGGATTTCTATTTTAGCCCATTCCCGCCAGAGATTTATTCCAGATGCTGCTTCAACAAGAACCGAAAGATTAGCGCCGCCAACTCTTGCGGATGTTTCAAGAAAATAAAATTTGCCGGTCTCATCTTTTATAAACTCTGAGTGAGAAATACCGCGAACTATTCCAAGCACATCGAGCAATTCAGTATTTAATTCAAAAAGTTTCTTTGCTTCATCTGTTTTTCTGTCGAGATTCATACTTGTAAACACTCTGCCCTTGTGTGCAACTTCAAAAGGGGGTGTACCATATTTTGATGCACAGGCAAATTTCATTTCTCTTTCATAAATAATAGAATCAACATGATAGATATTTCCCGGTATGAATTTTTCAATTAAAAAGAAAGATTGTTCATCTCCTAAAAAATTTATTCTGTCCCATAATTCCTGTTCGTTATGCACCTTTTTGATTCCATACGCCCCGGCAAGCATTCTTGCTTTAACCATATAAGGAAAAGGAACTTTTTTTGTGAATTCGTTTATATTATTATAATTAAGAATGTGAATAAAATCAGGGACAGGAATTCCTGCCTCTGCAGCAATTATTCTCATAGCAAGCTTGTCTCTGAAATGCCTTGCGGTTGTATCTCCCATTCCCGGAGTTCTTAAATGCTCTCTCAAAGCTGCAGCACGTTCAACATCAAAATCATCGAGCGCTACAATCCTGTCTATTTGTTCTTTCCTTGCCATAAAGCTTACACCATAAATAACATCCCGCATATTCCAGTCTTTATTTTTATCGGTTATATAAAAAATTTCATCTATACTTTCCTTGGGCCAGGGTGCATTTTCCAGGCTTTTGGAAGTAAGGAGAATTACTCTGCATCCTTGTGTCTTACATTCTTTCATGAAATCATGCCCCTTTTCATAGCTGGAAATACAAAGGATTGTCAGTTTATTTTTATCCATTGGACACACCTTGGGATATGACTGAGGTTATTTTAGTTTTTTATTTTGAAAGAGGCAAGGGTTTCAAATATTTATTTCAATTGTCAATATTATTAAGAGATGACATCTTTTGCGAACGAGATGTCATCTCTAATTTTCTATGGTTTCATCAACAACTGAAATTTTAACGAAGGAGAATCATCTTCTTTGTTTCTGTAAAACTTCCAGCTCTTATTTGATAGAAATAAACTCCGCTTGGAAGGTTAGCAGCATTGAACTCTACCTGATGAAATCCTGGTTCTCTTTCTTCATTCAATACTACTGCAATATCTTCTCCTATTGCATTTAGAATCGTGATCTTTACATTGGATTTATTTTGTACACCAAACCCAATTGTAGTTGTCGGGTTAAAAGGATTGGGATAGTTCTGTTCTAACAAGTATGAGTTGAATGCACGCCACTCTACTTCTACTACATCTGAGTATTCATAACTACCATTGAAATCAACTTGTTTTAATCTGTAGAAGTATTTTCCATTATTTAAATTTTTATCTGCATAACTGTAATTCTGCTGTTCGGTAGTTGTACCATGACCATTGACAAATCCAACGGTGAAAAATTCTTTTCCTTCTGCGCTTCTCTGTATTTCAAAACCAAGATTGTTAAGCTCCGTTGCAGTTGACCAGTTAAGTATTACCTTTTGACCGTTTGAAGTTGCTGTGAAGGAAATTAATTCAACGGGTAAAGGGGGACCAACGTATTTATAAACAACGTTTGTTTCGAACTGTGAACCCCATCCACCAGCATAGGATGCGAAGTTAACCAAAAAACAACCTGTTGTATCAAGTAAAGTCCAGGTTTCACCAGCATCAAAAGTTACTGCAGTACCCTTCATTGTCGCAACTCTCCCTGCAACTAAAATGTATGTTGAACTTGTCCCGGGTATATATTGGATTGTTGACGGTGCCAAATTAGCAAGCACAGGATCAGAAATAACACTCCATGTAGTTCCTCCATCAGTTGTTTTTCTAACGATATGATCAGTTGCATTAGCAGCCATATTTAAGGAATAAATACCAATCTGCTCATTCTGAAATGCAATGCATGGACGCCAGTCATAATATTGAGATTCAGATAAGATAACTGCCCAAGTGTAACCTTTATCTGTGCTTTTGAAGATACGACCCTTGTTGGTGCAAAACCAAATTGAATTTCCAGAGACTGTAAAGCGGCTTTCTCCTAACCACGTCCATTCATTTGTTAATGGAGTTGGCATCGTCACCGGATTCCAGTTTGTTCCGCCATTGGTAGTTGTATATGTCTCCAGATAATCCCCAATCACTACACCGTTTTGTGAGTCAAAGAAATAAATAAACCCCGGACCGGTTTGCGATGAGTTGTAGGCATCTTGTCTATTCCACGTTACACCTCCATCTGTGGTTTTATAAATACCAATAGTTCCTGTGGTTCCTACTAATTTATAGCAAGTGACATAAGCTGTATCTGCATCAATGGCAAAGATTTCGGCCAGATAACCATTGGTTATTCCGGGAATCGTATTAAGAGTCCAATTGGTTCCACCATCTGTTGTTCGAATATAACCAGCGTAGGGAGTTGAATTAGCCGGGTATTTTTGTCCTACAGCCCAGCAAACTTGGTTGTTAACAGCAGAAAAGTTTATAACAAAAACGTCTGCAGGGAAGTTTGAATTTTGCATTAGCCAATTCTGAGCAACAACAGTGTTAGAGCTAAACACTGTAAAAAGAACAACTAAAAGAACCAGTAACCGTTTCATAAGAACCTCCTCATAAATTGATTATTAAATTATTAGGGTGTTCAGTCGCGAGTGTTTACAGTATGATTGAACACTCTAAATGTTTTTTATTTTACTAACCGTTCGTTTTATAAACCGTTAAAACGGTTATAAAGCCTTTGCCTTCAGGCTCTCAACGGGATTAATCCCGTTGAGAACAGAATGAAAAAATTTTATTTAACCATTTCAATGGTTTTTATTTAAGCAATAACATTTTCTTTACTGCTATATAATCTCCAGCTTGTAAACGATAAAAGTAAACTCCACTTGGCAGATTGGCTGCATTCCAGGTTATCTCATAAGTGCCTGCAGGTTTTTCTTCGTTAACGAGTGTTTCTATTTCGTTGCCGAGTATGTCAAATACTTTAATTACAACATTAGATGATTGCGGAACTGAGTATTTTATTTTTGTACTCGGATTAAATGGATTGGAATAATTTTGTGAAAGAAAAAAACCGGTTGGTATTTGTTCTATGTCATCAACATCCGTTATCATCTCGGACAACGGACGGTTCCAGACGCCAGTCCCCATTGTCCGATTTGTCTCCATACTCCCTGCAAAGAGATATGTTTCGTTTGCAGTAAAACAACTTACGTTTGTGTTGATCAATCCTGTATTAACTGCAGTCCAATTCCCGCCATTGTTTGTTGTGAGAAAAATACTACTGTCAACGGTATGCACTCCTGCAAAAAGATTTGTACCTGATACTCCGAGGGCAAACAAAGGACCAATTGGTAACCCATTATTGACCGCTGACCAGCTCATACCATTGTTGGTGGACCGAAAAACGCCAGCATCCCAGAATCCTGCAAAGATATTTGCCTCTGAGGCAATTAGTGCAGCCCATGGAGCCGAAGGTAAACCACTGTTTGCTGCGAACCAGTTTGCACCAAAGTCAGTAGAACGAAAGACTCCATCACCGCATCCCGCAAAGAGGTCATTACCCTTAACTGCTAAACAAGAAATACTAATATCTGTCATACCATTATTGGCAGCACTCCAGGTTTCTCCATAGTTTGTTGAACGAAAGACACCGATTTCGCACCCTGCAAAGATAATGGTATCAATAACTGCCAGAGAAGTAATATATGTATCTGTCAAACCATTATTGACTACAGTCCAGCTTTCACCACTGTTGGTGGAGAGAAAGACGCCGTCCCAAATAGCGCCGGCAAACAGATGCGTGTCGATAACTGCAAAGGAACTAACCCAATTTTGAGTAAAATAACCCCCCGCTCTCCAATCAGTGCCGTTGTTAGTTGATATAAAGACTCGGCTCGAGTATGGAGTCCACCAATTTGATGAATAAGTTCCAACTATAAGATTCGAATCACTAAAAATAATGGCGCTGACACCTAGGTTGGTTAGACTGTGACTGATCTGAATCCAGTTTGTACCGTTGTTGGTCGACTGAAATATCCCGTATCCGCCGGCAAAGAGATTCGTTCCATTGAAAGCAAGACTCTTAACAATCAAATCTGTTAAACCAGTATTGACTACCATCCAATTTGTACCATTATCGGTTGAAAGAAACACCCCTCCAAACTGAGTTCCTGCAAATAAATATTGCCCCGATACAGCAAAAGTATTAACCCAATTAGTTGTCAAACCGTTATTAACAGCAGTCCACGTTGTACCGTTGTTTGTTGACAGGTAAATTCCGGCACCACCCTCTGTTCCAGCGAAAAGGTTTGTGCCAGATACAGCGAGAGCGTTAACCTCGAGAGTTGTCAGTCCCTCATTAACAGAGACCCATGTTGCTCCATTGTTTGTTGATAAGAACACGCCACCTCCCCAAGTACCGGCAAATATGTTATTTCCAGAAATTGCAAGTGCACTAACGGGGTGATAGGTCGAAGTAATGCGAATATCAGTCCAAGTTGTGCCATTGTTGGTTGTAACATATACGGCACCTCCAAAGACATCACCGCCACCAGCAGCATAGATCTGCACCCCGCTCACAGCCAGAGTCCGAATACCTTCTGTGATTCCATTATTTACTGAATCCCAGCTTGTACCGTAGTTGGTACTAAGAAACACACCATCTGAATTTCCTGAGAATAGATTCGTACCAGAAACTACAAGTGCCACTATACCCTGGTTAGTCATTGCAATGCTGGCATCGGCCCAAGTTGTACCGTTATCTGTTGAAAAAGCTATACTGCCATATTCAGCACCAGCAAAGAGATTTGTTCCATTAATCACCAATGCAGATACCTCCCCTGCAGCTGGTCCGTTGATTTGCACCCACTGCGCAAAACAAATCTGTGTTACCATCAAAAAGAAAAACAAAGTTTGTAATAATTGTTTCATAACAATCTCCTATTAATGTATGATGTTTTTTTATTTCAGCAATAACATCTTTTTTGTCTCAATGAAAGAACCCGCTCTCAATTGATAGAAATACACACCGCTTGGAAGATTCTCTGCGTACCAGGTTATCTCATAAGTGCCTGCTGGTTTTTCTTCATTCACTAATGTTTCAATTTCGTTACCGAGGATGTCAAATACTTTCAACTCAACATTAGCTGATTGTGGAATTGAGTATTTAATTTTTGTACTCGGATTGAAAGGATTGGGGAAGTTCTGTGCTAGCGCAAACTCCGTAGGTAAAGTAATTTGTTCTTCAACAGATACTGGGAAATATGATAATACGATACGACTCGAGTCTTTGTATACTTTTACTCCTTGAAGTGTAATCAATCCACCGTTGTGTACAAATGAACCTTGTTGTGCTACAATACCGTTTCGACGATTTTCCCAAGAGATTAATGAATCTGATGGAACGACAAAATTTTGTAATCTTTTTAGAGTTACGTCTGTTGTTGCTGAATCTGGGGCAACTAATGTTCCGCTTGTTGTAAGAAGATCCTTCACATAAAGAGTTATTTCCCATCTTCCTGTTTCATCAACAATATCATCAGTCCAATCAAGATGTCCGTTAATGGTGCCTATTGGATCTCCGTTTGATGGTGTGCCATTTCCGGGATCGTCGTCGGTCGAACAATTTGAAAAAGCTGGATATGAAAGATTTGTTTTGTATCGTGTAAAGAAACTGAAATTTGGAAAGCTTAACACCCAGGGTGAGTTAGCAAACGTTCCCCAATGATCTCTTGGACTCCAGAAGTGGAAGCCTCCATGCCGAAATGCAGACACAGAGTCATAAAATGCTGGTTTCTCTGACCATCCAACTATATCATCATTTTTTCCGCAGAAAGTGAATAATAGAGGTAGTGAATTCATCCTATTAGCACCAAGCATAAATATTGCGTCAAGCCTTTCATTCATTGCGTAACCTTCGTTTGTTAGTAAATTTGATTGATAGGTTCCCCATGCCCTGTCCATATAACCAACACGGAAAGAAGCCAGATCGAAAACCGGGGCATAAATAAGAATAGCAGCAATCTTTTCCCGAAGCATAATAGAATTAAACAGTGAACCAATCGCACCCATTGACCATCCCGTCATATATATTCTGGTGCTATCAACCGGAAGGTTACGCGTTGCCCAATCAACGATAAATTCTATTTTCTTTGAAGTATAGTTATAAAGTATTCCTGATGTAGGAACTTGATTCATATAGGAGAGCACATCATAGTCTTCATGAAATCCATAATAGTAAGTAGTATTTTCCATTGTTGGAATCCATTCATCAATGCTAACAACCCACTCATCAGGATCACCGAGTGTTTTAAAGTAAGTTGATGTTGGTAGAAAGTTCAGATCGCCGCCATGCAGGTAAATTGTTAATGGGTGTATGGCAGCGGTTCCTGATTTCACAACAGCAAAATTATATGGAAATGTTCCGGCATTCGTCATCTGAGGATATATTGATGAAGTAACTTTAGTAGCATATAGAACATATATTTCAAAAATTTTTCCGCTTACAGTTCTGTTCTGCTGCCATACTGGTTTGGGCATCAAAATAGATTCATTTATTGAAGATGCAAGTGAATTTGATCCAAATAAAATCGTGGTATCTTCGAAACCATCAAAATTTGTAGTTAAAGCGTAATAGTAAGAACCATTATCTGTTGATGTGGCAACGAACAATCCTTTATTACTCCCAAGAGGTGCTGAAGCTGAATCGATCTTCAAATATGTTGCAGTTCCTATTATATCTGTAAGGCGTTTGTTGAGTCCAGAATTATCACGAACATTTCCCAGGTTTTGTGCAGTACTAAGCTGATATCCATATTGAATAGGAGTTGAAGACTTGTAAAGTGTATATACAACATTCGTTGTCTGCAAATTATCCCAGGTTACAAATATCTGCCCGTCCTTATACAAAGCATTAATATTTTGTACCGATTGTGGTTGGTTTGCCTGTATTGTTGATCTTACTGTATCATTCGAATTGTCCATATCACCAGCAAGGTTTGTAAATACTGTTGCATCATACAATCCAACCACTGGAATCCATTCATCGAACAATACTTCTGAAAACTCATTACTATTCAATGCTGTTACTGTTTTGGTTGAATTATACTGGCCGGGTGAAATGAGCATTGTAACCAGGAAAGACTGTGCTGTAGTACCATGATTTTTAACTATGGCTTTTGGAATCTGTGGTAATGTCAATGTGGGGTTTGAGATATCAATTGATTGAGCACCAACATCAATTGAGAATTGTGAACCTATTGAGCAATTATCTAAATATAGGTTGTTACCATAAGCGGCAACTGCCTTAAAACGAATCTTATTTGTTCCAACAGGCAAAGCATAATGTTTAGTAGCCCATTGAGAGGCTGTTGGGACAAACATCGAAGTAGTTGGAGGTGCTGTTACTAAAGGTCCAGATACACCACCGTTCAAAGTAACTAAGGTGGTGTATGTGTTTCCGCCATTGCTGGAAGTTTCAATAATGAGTTTATCAATTTCTGATATATATGTGGCATAAGCATGGTCGAAACTCAATGAGTCACCCGCTATAGTTGTTCCAAGTGAAGCCAATACAATTGACTGTGTAGTGCCTGTTGGTGCCAGAAAGAAATTGAACTGCGCAGATCCTGTCCCTATTCCGTATCCACTCGCTCCGCGATAGTGTCCCCAAAACAAAAGACCGTTATACTCAAGAATCCATCCTGGGGGTGGAAAAATTTCACTCTCAAAATCTTCCAATACAAATGAAAGTAAATTATCACTGCCATTTGGCTGATCCGTTTGTGCCAAACAAATTTGTGTTACCAATAAAAAGAAAAACAAAGTTTGAAATAACTTTTTTCCCGTAAAGCCTGCCTTGTTAGCAGACGGGCGGGATTTCGTAAAACTCAACATAATAACCTCCTTTATAAATTTTAAGGTAATTGTTTTTCTCACAGAAAACTGTTGAAACAGTTAGGACATTTTTTGTCCTTGTATTCTCAACGGGATTAATCCCGTTGAGAACGATATCCGAAAACTTTCTATGAACCGTTTTAACAGTTTTTATTATTAGTTGTGTCATTTAATTATTTGCATCTTCTTTTCACTTGAATAAGAACCGGCTTCTAAACGGTAGAAGTAATTTCCTTTTGCCAATTGCCTACTGCCCACTGCCGACTGGAATTCAACTTCATAAGTGCCGGGATTTTTTTCTTCATCAACAAGTTTTTCTATCTCTTTACCTTCAGAGTTATAAACTGTTATTTGCACTTTGGTTTTATAAGCAACACAATATTTAATTGTTGTTTTCTCCTTAAACGGATTGGGGTAATTCTGACCCAGATAAAACTCTGATGGAACTAAATTATTCATATCCCTACTTATGTCAGGATTGTGCAATTAAATCCTCTTTCGGATTTCAAGGTCCAATAAAATTTATTTTCTGCTTATATGATAAGTTTTTAGAGATGGATTTTCTACCAGATAAGTGTAAAAAACTTACACTTTTATGTAATTCATATCCAAAAGAATTTCACAATTATCAATTGTTTGTAATTTTTCTGTAAAATTTTCATTATTGATCATCTACGATGATCTTTTGGGGAGAAATATTTTCTTTTACAACTGTAAAACATCTACGATGTTTTACGAACAGCCTAACGAAATTTTCAACCAGGGATTTTTATCTGACCTCGTAGAGGTCATATTGTTGTAAAAAATAAAACAGCGACCTCCATCTTAATCCTCGTAGAGGATTTATAAAGTATCTAATTGTAATCATCAACAATTAAATTTTGCATTGTTTAATCGAAAAAATCAAATAAAAATTTTTCATCATATTTTATATCAAACCTCTTCAATAATTCTATATACTTCTCCTTGAACGTTCGCATTTTGTGATGGTTCTCCTGATTTGCTATGTATTTATAAATATCATCTAATTGTGATCGTCCATAAGAGAAAGCACCATATCCATCCTGCTAATGAAATTTTCCCCGAAACCATTTCTTATAATTTATAAAAAAAGATGATTCCCTTTTTATACAGGCAATCAGGTCTGATATTTTATCGTTAGGATTTACTCCAATCAATATATGAATGTGATCTGCCATTCCGTTTATAATTATCACTTTGTGTTTTCGATTAGCTATTATACCGCTGACATATTTATATAATTCATCACGCATTTCTTTAGTCAATAATCGTTCGCGGTATTTTACGGCAAACACTATATGAATATACAATTGTGTAAATGCACCCGGTTTCATTTACCCTCCTTCTATTGATCCTCTACGAGGATCTATTCTTTATGGTAAAATTGCTTTCTACAATTATAAAACATCTACGATGTTTTGGGTGAATAAATTTATAAAATTGTTGAAACATGTGTTTTTACATGACCTCGTAGAGGTCATATATTTGCAGAAACATAATCGACACGATATCATTTAATCCTCGTAGAGGATTCATAATAAAATTGGATTCTCTGTACAGCAACAGATTTTTGATTATCTAGGATGTTTTATTATTGCGATGATACTGCGAAGGAGCAACACCGAATTGTTTTTTGAAGCATTCCGAAAAATAAGCCGGATTGTTAAATCCAACTTCAAGTGCTATCTCCGATAAATTTCCGAATCTCTTTTCAATCAACTCTGCAGCCCTTTTAAGTCTTATCCTCCTGATTAATTCGCCTGGAGGTTCACCTGTCAACGAAACAATCTTTTTGTGGAGAAGTGATTTACTAACAGTTAAATGTTCAACAAATACATCAATATTGAATGATGTATTGGAAATATTACTGTTTATTATCTCATATACTTTCTGCAGAAACTTTTTATCAACTGAAGTGATTTTCGTTTGGTTTAATTCAAATATTCCATTTTTCTGAAAATGCTCGTGAAGTCTCTTTCTTTGCTCAATAAGATTTTTTATTCTTGCTCTTAATTCATCAGGTTCAAACGGTTTCATTATGTAATCGTCTGCACCTGTTTCATATCCTTCTATCTTATCCTGCTTCGCTGCCTTTGCTGTAAGCAGTATTACCGGGATGTGACTTGTCCTTTCATCAGTCTTCAGTTTTTCACAAAGTTTGAATCCATCCATCCTAGGCATCATTACGTCACTTACTATCAGATCGGGTATATGCTCAATTGATATATTCCAGCCATCTTCTCCGTCTATCGCTTCCAGAATTCTATAATCCTTTATCAAATTATCTTTAATGTATTTTCTTACGTCTGAATTGTCTTCCACAATCAGCAGAAGTGGTTTTTCTGTATCAGTGATTAAACCGAGGTCAAGTCTCTCTGCCTTGTCGGCAGACAGGTCTGTTTTTGTTTCTTCAATGTACATTGATTCCTTTGGCGCAAAGGAAACTTCCTCTTTAGCTGGCTCACAGATCTCTTCGGGTTTTAAGTGCTCTTTTCCCAAAGGAAGACTAATAGTTACAGTTGTCCCTTTGCCTTCTTCGCTTTCTACTTCAATCTTTCCTTTATGCAGCTCTACTAATTCTTTTGTTAAAGCTAAACCGATGCCCGTTCCTTCCTGTTCTCTTGTATGACTTCCATCTACCTGATAGAAGCGATCGAAGATCTTTGACATCTTTTCTTTTGGAATCCCGATTCCGGAATCGCTGATGGATATTTTGACAAATTCGTGATCGTCAAGCTGAACTCGTTTCAGCTTCTTCATTTCACTAGGAGATTCCGAATCAAGTTCGGAATGACTGTGACCATCAGACGAAGAAAAAGAACGTGTCACAGTCACTTCAATCCTTCCTTCATCGGGAGTAAACTTAAATGCGTTTGAAAGAATGTTGGTGATTATCTTCTCTACTTTGTCTTTATCCAGATAGACAATAATTTCATCCTCAGCCCTGCCTGCCGGCAGGCAGGTTGAATTGAATTTCAGTGTTATTCTTTTTCTTTCTGCATAAGAAGTGAATGACAGCACTAATGCTTTTAATAGCGGAATTATGTTACGAGGAACCGCTTTAAGCTTCATATTACCTGACTCAAGTTTGGATATATCCAGCAATTGATTTACCAGTTCGAGCAGTTTGTTTGCATTCTTGTGAACTATACTCAGCTCGTCTTTGGTTTTCTCATCTTTTATTCTTTCAATTATTTGTTTAACTGGTCCAAGAATAAGCGTAAGTGGAGTCCTGAATTCGTGAGAGATATTTGTAAAGAATCTTGTTTTAATTTCATCTACCTCTTGTAGTTTCTTAGATTCAAATTTTTCTCTCTCTAATTCGTTTTTTATTTTAATTCGTCTCATTCGCACATTCCATACAATCAAAATAACGGATAATAGAACAGAAGCATATATTGCTAATGCCCAGGTAGCTATCCACCAGGGAGAAAACACTGATATTCTATCTTTACCAAATATTACTTCGGTGAAACCAGCTCCCTTCAAGCTTACATATTTATGTTTATCGAGCATCAATGCATCATTTGTTTCAGTGAAAATGTATTCCCCCTCATCCATATAAACTGTCCTTGGAGATATACTGTCTGCTAAAATTTTTAAAAAAGCAATCTTCAATGTTTTTAATGGATCATCGGTGGAAAGACCGGAATTAGAATCTTCTCCATCGGGATTTACATAAAGGTCTGCATTCACTTGTGTTAATTTGAAGTTCTTGATACCTAACACAAATTTCTCAATTGGTTCAGCATTTAGTGCACTATAATATTTAACAGTGAATGTATCCAGTGGAATAATCATAAATTTTCCGCCACCAAGCCTGAAGAAATCATTGCCCATTATTCGTGCAAAGTTCATATAAACATTACAGAGATATTCGGAGGAGAATTTAAAATACATTGGATTATGTTCTATATGAACACCTCCTCCTACCACTGCTCGGTTATTGCAAATGGTAACACCTCTTAATTCCCCCATTGAATCCCTGATCCATATACCACCACCGTATTCTGCAGAATTATTCTCAATTCTTACATTAATTATTTTAATATCAATCTTACCCAATTGTTCTCTGAATTCATTATAGAATTCATCAATATAAATCCCTCCACCTAAAGGAGCTGTATTGTTTATAATTTTCGAATTCTTAACGGTTGGTTTCAGATTTGTATAAAAACAGATTCCGCCACCTCGCAAACCCGTTCTATTATTTTTTATAATACAATTATCTATGACCAGATTGCAGTAATCCTGGGAATTAATTCCGCCTCCTAAGTCAAAAGCACTATTTCCTTCTATTGTGCAATTTTCAATAATCGGATTGGATTCCGAAACACATTGGATTCCCCCTCCGTTTTGTCGTGCGATGTTATTCCGAATAAAACAATAGCTAATTACAGGGTTTGAATGATTTTTTATTGCGATTCCTCCACCACTAAGTGCTGCAAAATTATTTTCAATGAGACAATGGTTTATAAATGGATGAGATTTATTTATTAGAATTGCACCGCCGTCAGCATCAAAAAGTTCGTTACAATCGTTATAATCTATTGATTGACAATCTATTATTTCTGCAAGTTCTTTTTGTGTTGCTGTCTTCCCATATTTCAAAACACAATACTCAAGAGTACTGAAATCTTCAGCTTCAATAAATCTTATTCCGTGCCAACCAACTGAAGTATCACTCGGGAAGAAATAAATTGAGTCTTGTTCAGTCCCCTTTGCTTCGAGTATTCCGTTAACAATTAACTTGTGGTGTCCGGTAAAAATTATTTTTACTCCCGGCTCAATAATTAATTTTTTACCGTGGGGTATTTTTATTTCACCATCAATGTAGTAAGGAGAGTTTTGCTTAAGCCATTTACCGTTTACGTCACCTTCTGGAATATGAGATTGGGGAAAAGTCTGATTGGACAGCATTACAAACAGGGAAGCAATTGAGACGCAAAACCCAAACTGTTTTGTTTGGGCATAAATGTATACAGCGAGAGTGAAACTGAAGAGAAGGATAGTACAGACATATTTAAAAATTAAATTCCGCATTTACTAACTTTAATTATAAAATTAAAGCAAAATACTCACCTGAACTTCCCAAATATTAAGGATACTTGCAATTAGAATAATTAACGTCTGCTAGTTAATAATAAACAGCAAGTTGAAATGCTTAAAACACCCACTTCAATGTTCATTTTTTGGTAAATTTGTATTGATGAATAAACTTACCGTGATTACGAAATGTTAAAAACTGCTGTGGTTTTACTAAATCTTGGCGGACCTGATTCTCTCGAAGCTGTTCAACCTTTTTTAGAAAACCTTTTTAATGATCCGGATATTTTTAAGCTGCCTTTTCAAAAAAAATTTGCTAAGTACATTTCTAAAAAGAGAGCGCCAAAAGTTAAAAAAGAATATGAATTGATTGGTGGCAAATCTCCTATAAATGAGTGGACAGAAAAGCAACGTTCAATGCTTGAGAGTAAACTGCATAATCCCGGAAAAGATGTTGATCCGTCTCAAAAGAGACGGATTGATGTTTTTATTGCAATGCGCTATTGGAAACCTTTAACTAAAGAGACGGTTGCAAAAACAGAAAAAGAAAATTATGATAAAATAATTCTGCTTCCATTATATCCTCATTATTCGGTTTCAACAACAGGTTCTTCTTTTAATGAATGGAAAAGATTTTATAAGGGTGATGATTCAAAATTAATTTATATAAAATCTTACCAGACACATCCTCTTTATTTGAAAGCAATAAATGAAAGGATAGATGAGTCTCTTCTTCGTTTTCCTGAAAATGTAAGAAGCGAAGTTCAACTTGTTTTCAGTGCACATGGAACTCCTGTTAGTTATGTTAAAAAAGGAGATCCCTACAATCATCAAATTAAGGAAACAATAGCGGGAGTTATGAGGCTTAGAAATAATCCTCACGAACATCATTTGTGTTTCCAGAGTAAAGTAGGTCCCGCAAAATGGCTTGAGCCTTCAACTGCAACTATGATTGAGGAACTTGCATCCAAAGGAAAGAAACATCTTCTTTTAATTCCAATAAGTTTTGTCTCTGATCATATTGAAACTTCGTTTGAACTAGATATCGAATACAGGCACGTTGCAGATAAAGTTGGAATAGAAAATTATATTGTTATGAAGGGATTAAATGATTCTCAATTATTTGTTGATGCACTTTACGAACTTGTTACTGAAAGGTTAAACTAATTGAATATTACAGTGGAATCGGGGGAAGGACAAATAAACAATAAAATAATAGTAATCGGGGCTGGTATTTCCGGTTTAACAACCGCTTATCTTTTAAATAAGCTTGGTTATGATATAACAGTTATTGAAAAGAAAAAAGAACCCGGCGGTTCAATTGAAACGGTTGTTGAGAAAGGATTTTTATTTGACAAAGGACCAAACAGCGCTCTTGAAACTCATCCTTTAATAGGACAAATAATTGAAGAGCTTGATCTTAATGAACAGCTTGTTTATGCAAGCAAGGAAGCTAATAAAAGATACATCTTAAAAAACAATCAGCTTCATGCTTTGCCATTATCTCCACCAGCTTTCTTTAAAACCAAACTTTTCTCACCTGCAGCTAAGTTAAGGTTATTGGCAGAACCTTTTTTCGGAAGATCGAAAGATGGTTACTACCAAAGTATCTCTGATTTTGTAACGAGAAGGCTGGGTAGAGAATTTCTTGATTATGCAATCAATCCTTTTGTTGCCGGAGTTTATGCCGGCAATCCCGAAGAGCTCAGTGTTAAGTCTGCTTTCCCAAAATTATATGAACTTGAAGAAAAGTATGGCGGGCTTATTATTGGAACTATCAGAAGTATAAAAGAAAGAAAAAAGAGAGCAGAAAAATCCAAGCAGAGCGCAAAGATGCTTTCGTTCAGGGATGGGATGCAAATACTTCCAAACGCAATTGCAAAGCATCTTGGAAATAAAGTTAAATTTCAGTGCGATGTAACATCAATTAAAAAAAATAATGGCGGTTTTCAGATTAATTATATGCGGGAAGGAGAACCGCAAGTTATTGATTGCGATAAAATTATATCAACAGTTCCGGCTTTTGCTGCATCAAAACTTTTTGCTCATTTTGATGAGGGTTTGACTAAACATTTAAATGAAATTTATTATCCCCCGGTGCTTGTTCTTTATCTGGCTTATAAAAAATCAGCTGTTGGCCAGCCACTGGATGGTTTTGGTTTTCTTATTCCATCTAAAGAAAAAAAATCTTTTCTCGGTGCAATATGGAGCTCAATAATATTTCCAAACAGAATTATAAACGGTGAGACTGCTGAAGATAAAACTGTTTTCACTCTATTTGTTGGTGGTGCAAGAAATCCTGAAATCGGAAGTATTGATAAAGAGATTTTAATCGGGAAAGTTAGAAAAGAATTTGAGCAAATAATGAAAATCTCAGACGAGCCGGTATTTCAAACATACAAGTATTGGTCTAAAGCAATTCCGCAATACAATATTGGATACATTGAACACGATAGATATTTTGATGAATTTGAGAAGAAGAATCCCGGAATATTTTTAAGCGGTAATTACCGCGGAGGAATTTCAGTTGGGGATTGTATAAAGAGTTCTGAAGCTCTTTGTCAGAAGCTAATTAACAATTCACAATTTATAATTAACAATTTGGGGGCAAAATGAAGAATCTTAGTAATCCAGTGGTCGAAAAAAGTTTTAGTTTTTCTGTACGTATAGTGAAGTGTTATAAATATTTGGTTAAGAAAGATAAGGATTTGAGATCTTTATATAATCAATTACTTGATTCGGGAACCTCTATTGGGGCCAATATTGCAGAATCTCAGGCTGCCGCCAGTAAAACAGATTTTAGAAATAAATTAAGAATTAGTTTGAAAGAAGCTTATGAAACCGAATTCTGGCTCAAGCTGTTTTTTGAAACCGAAATTCTTGATGATAAAGAATTCCAAAGTCTTTCGGAAGATTGTCTTGAATTAATAAAACTTCTGACTTCAATTATAAAGAATGTCAAAATAAAATCTTAATTATTCATTGTTAATTTTTAATTGTTAATTAGAACGGAGTGAATAAAATGGCAAACTTTCCAATAAAAAGGTTAAGACGATTAAGATACAACCCGTTAATACGGGATATGGTGAGAGAAACCGAACTTTCAAAGAACGATTTTATTTATCCTTTGTTTGTTGTGCCCGGAGATAATGTAAAGAAGGAAGTTAAATCAATGCCTGGAGTATACCAGCTTTCGATTGATAATCTTATCAAAGAATGCAAAGAAGTTTCTTCGCTTGGAATTCCAGCAGTAATTCTTTTTGGTATTCCAAAACATAAGGATGAAAAAGGTTCTGAAGCTTATGACCCGGATGGAATAATCCAGAGAGCAGTTAGAGCAATTAAATCAGAAGTAAAAAATTTACTTGTAATTACAGATGTATGTATGTGTGAATATACTTCTCATGGGCATTGCGGTTTATTAAAGGGAGAAGAGATTCTCAATGATGAAACAGTAGAGCTGCTTGCTAAAGAATCACTAACACATGCTCAGGCAGGTGCAGATATTATTGCTCCTTCAGATATGATGGATGGACGAGTTGCTGCAATAAGAAAAACTCTTGATGAAAATGGATTTGAAAAAATTCCCATTATGAGTTATGCGGCTAAATATTCATCCGGTTATTATGGGCCCTTCAGAGATGCCGCAGAATCCGCTCCTGCTTTCGGTGACAGACGTTCTCACCAGATGGATATTGCAAATGCTTATGAGGCTTTGAGAGAGGTTGAATCAGATATTGAAGAAGGTGCTGATATAGTTATGGTTAAACCCGCAGGACCTTACCTTGATATTATAAGAAGAGTCAAAGATAAATTTGGAATGCCGACTGCTGCTTACCAGGTAAGCGGAGAATATGCAATGATTAAAGCTGCAGGAAAGAATGGCTGGATTGATGAAGAGAGAGTAATGATAGAATCGCTTACTGCAATTAAAAGAGCCGGGGCAGATATGTTCCTAACCTATTTTGCAAAAGATGCTGCAAGGTGGATAGATAAAAACAGAAAATGATAAATTGTTTTTTATTGTCATTCTGAAAGGGCGAAGCGACTGAAGAATCTCCTTTTAAAGAATAACAGATGAAAAAAGTTTATTTCCGCTTTTATGAAGAGCTTAATGATTTCCTTCCTCCCGAAAAAAGAAAAATAAAATTTGAACATTCATTTATTGACAGAACTTCGGTTAAAGATGTTATTGAATCTTTTGGTATTCCTCATACAGAAATTGATTTAATATTGGTTAACGGAAAATCTGTAGATTTTTCATATATAGTAAATGATAAAGATGAAATAAGTGTTTACCCTGTTTTTGAATCTCTTGATATATCTGATGTACAGCATCTCAGGCCACAGCCTCTGCGCGAACCAAAGTTTGTTCTTGATGTTCATCTTGGAAAACTGACAAGATATATGCGTATGCTGGGCTTCGATTCTATTTATAAAAATAATTATAAAGATGATGAACTAGTTAAAATATCTCTTAATAATAAAAGCACTATCCTTACAAGAGACAGAGGAATATTAAAAAGAAATGATGTAACTCATGGCTATTGGGTACGAAATGAAAATCCCGAAGAACAATTAAAAGAAATTATCGAGAGATTTGATCTCAGAAATCATATTAAAGAATTTACAAGATGCCTTGAATGCAATATTTTGTTGAATACAATTGAAAAAGAAAAGGTCTTAGATCGGCTTCCTTCAAAAGTAAAAGAATGGCACAACGAATTTTACTTATGCCCGCAATGCAACAGGATTTACTGGAAAGGGAGTCATTACGAAAAAATGAACGAACTAATTTTGAAAATAAAAAATAACATTTCCTAAATATGTCCTTTGCACTTAGAATAATACTCGCCTTCCTCATAATCTTTCTCATTGAATTTTATTTCATGAGGAAAATTGTAAACGGAATTCAAATCTTCTTTCCAAAAACTAATCCAAAAAAGATTAAACGGATTATCAGGATAGTTATGGCGTATATAAACATCTATCCTCTTTACCTTGTTATAGCCTGGTTTCTTTCTTCTCAAACAAGAGTTGATTTGCCGGACACTATTTGGTTTCATTATTTTATTGTTTATCCATTCTGGGTTGGTATTCTTATTATTATTCAATCAATATTAATTTTATTAGCGGTTGATCTTTTAAGAATTATATTTTCCCCATTTCTTAAAAAATACAAAAATAAAATTAATTCATATTCCCGCAGGTTTACATTCGTTCTTGTTTCATTTTTTATTCTTTATGTCCCCGGAAGAATTATTTATGATTACTATACTGTCTCTATAAGAATAAAAGAATTTAAAGTTGCAAATCTTCATCCTGATCTGCGGGGATTAAAAATCACTTTTATTGCAGATATACAGGCAGATAGATATACAGACAGGGCTCGTTTAGAAAATTATATTGAGAAAGTAAATTCAACTCATCCTGATCTTGTATTAATAGCAGGAGACCTTATCACATCAACACCTAACTATATAAATCTAGCGGCAGAAATGGTTGGGAAGATAAAAGCGAAGTATGGTATTTATACTTGTGTAGGAGATCATGACCATTGGTCTTACAGGGATGATACTAAAAGAAGTGTTCGGGAGATGACTACTGCTTTGGCTAAATATAATATTAAAATGGTCGATAATAATAAAATTGATTTGGTCATTGGCCGCTCTCTTATGCGACTAACCTTTGTTACAAATACATATGTAAACCGGCTAACCGGGAATTCTCTTGACACTCTTCTGAACAATAAAGGATATGATCTTAAAATACTTATCGTTCATCAGCCTGGTGATTCTTTAATACAAAAAGCCAAATTTTATAACTATAACTTATTCCTTGCAGGACATACGCACGGAGGTCAGGTAACTTTTATTTTTCCATATTTACAAATTTCTCCCACAATGTTTGAGACCAGATATATGAGAGGTGATTTTTATTTTGGTAATATGCTTATGATAGTAACAAGAGGTTTGGGAATGTCTCTTGTACCTTTCAGGTATAATTCAACTCCCGAAGTAACTGTTATAATACTTAATGATAAAAAGCAAATTATATCGAACTAAAATCCGGCATTCCATATTCCATTAAGACCAACTCTTAGCTCAGCATCTGCAAGACCAGTGTAATTATCCTGGTATCTTATACCTGAATCAACAAGCAGCCATTTGCTTACAAAGAATCTAATACCAAAACCTGTAACAACTCTCCTTGCTGCAGATAGTGTTCCATCTTGTGTGCTTACTTTTAAATATGGAAAGGATTGAGCTTCAAAAATTAAAATGGTTCTATTGCTTAACTGGTACTCTAATCCACCAAATAAGTTAAAAATGTTATCTTTCTTTTCTTCTTCGTTTGAATAGATTTGGTTTGTGAGATATACGGTATAAACATTTTTAAAACGTAAATCAGAATAACTAACTCCCAAATGCACATTAAAATCAGGTCTTAGTGTTCTGCTTAGAGCCACGAATAAAGTCGTTAGCCTTGAATCATAATTAGCTGTCCGCAAACCTTGTCCAAATAAATCTTCAGCGGTTTCAAAAATAAATCTGCTGTCATTCCTTGATGAATTCCACTCATTATTAGTTCTTAACCCGATTGAAAGTCCCGGAAGGTATTCGCCATCGGTCAATAATTTTATTCTCATCCCAACATTTGTAAATGCATCCTTACTATTAAACATTGATCCAACGAGTGACTCACTCCCAAGCTCAATATCACCATATCCGCCAAGACCCAGACCTAAAGTTCCAAGAAATCCTGTATTTTCGGAAAACCCAAAAGAGTTGCCAAGGAGTAAGCTAAAATCCAGGGAGTTCATAACTCTTGAGGTAGAAACAGAAAATAACCTATTTAAAGTATGCGGGAATTCAAATGAGGCTTCTTTAATTTTTGAGGAATCACTTTGTGCGGTTAAATTATTCGTAAAGAAAACTGAACAAATAAGAATCGTTAAAAGAGTGATAGGTGGTTTCATATTTCCTCTGGTTTAACCTATTCTAACTAAAAAAATTAAAGCCTGATTTGCAAGTGTAAAAAAGAGTATGAATATACTTGATAATTAATAATAGTTGATAGGGGTGAGTTATTTTTTTTCGAAGCTGTAACCTTTAAATCATTTATTTATATTTTTGCTTTCGATAAAATTCAAAGGGAAATTTAATGAAAACCCAACTGTTATTTTTATATGTTTTCTTTTCCATACTCATTTCTTCTAACATTCTTCCTCAATCCATAACAAAAGAGATTATTGAGAATGCAGAAAAAATTATTGGGATAGATTTTACTGATGCCGAAAGAGATTCGATGCTTACATTACTTGATGAACAGTTGGGTAATTATCAAAAGATACGTGAAGTTGAATTGGCAAATAGTGTTTCTCCTGCAATTCTTTTTAATCCTATTCCGGTTGGGTTTGAATTTCCCAAAGAGCAGGATCCTGTTCAATTCAGTAATTATACTTATGTTAAAATGTCTGCCGATAAAAACGCTCTGGCATTTTATTCAATCGGTGAGCTTGCTGAATTAATAAGAACAAAACAGATAACTTCAACTGAGCTTACAAAGTTTTTTATTGAACGTCTTAAAAAATATGATCCTGTCCTTCATTGCGTAATTACCATTACAGAAGAACGCGCTTTAAGACAGGCAAAACTAATGGATGAAGAAATAGCCACTGGTAAATACAGGGGATTGCTTCATGGTATTCCGTTTGGTGTAAAAGACCTTCTATCAACTAAAGATTATAAAACAACGTGGGGTGCAATGCCATTTAAAGATCAATTTATCCCGGAAGATGCTGCAGTTATTACAAAACTTGAAGTTACCGGTGCTGTGCTATGTGCAAAATTAACAATGGGTGCACTTGCCTGGGGCGATGTATGGTTCGGTGGGATGACCCGCAATCCCTGGGATACAACTAAAGGTTCAAGCGGTTCTTCGGCCGGTTCTTCCTCCTCTGTGTCTGCTGGTTTACTTCCATTCGCAATTGGAACGGAGACGTGGGGTTCTATAGTTTCGCCTTCTACGGTTTGTGGAACCACCGGGTTGAGACCTACTTATGGTAGGGTGAGCAGAACAGGTGCAATGGCTTTAAGCTGGTCTATGGATAAAATTGGCACAATTTGCCGCACAGCCGAAGATCTTGCAATTGTATTTAATGCAATTTATGGTCAGGATGGGATTGACCAGTCGTTGTATGATGTTCCCTTTAATTATAATCCACAGATTAATCTCAAAAATCTGAAGGTTGGTTATCTTAAAAAAGATTTTGATAAAGAATATGATTTTCACAGGAATGACTCTCTTACTCTTGCCATGCTAAAAAACCTTGGGGTCAATCTCATCCCTATTGAATTACCAGTGTTTCCTATTAATGATCTTGCAATTATTCTAAGTGCTGAAGCGGCTGCAGCATTTGATGAGCTTACCCGCAGCAACAAAGATGACCTGCTGGAAAGGCAAATTAAAAATGCTTGGCCAAATTCGTTTCGGGCTTCAAGGTTTATTCCGGCGGTTGAATATATAAATGCGAATAGAATCCGCTTCCAGCTAAATCAGGAAATGGGAAAGCTGATGAAAAAAGTTGATCTTTATATCGCTCCTTCCTGGGAAGGAGAAAATTTATTGCTAACTAATTTAACAGGGCATCCATGCGTTGTTCTCCCAAATGGTTTTACTGAAAATGGTACGCCTACGAGTATATCATTTATTGGAAGATTGTTTGACGAAGGAAAAATTATTGCGATTGCCAAAGCATTCCAGGATGTGACTGATTTTCATAAAAAACATCCCGCCGGCTTTAGATGATTTATTTCTTCTTAAAGAAAAAAATAGTTTTAATTAACTTGATTTATGAAAATCTTTTACGCTATTTTGAATAAAACATTAACCAGTATATGATTACATTTCTTCGGGCATCAACAGATCATCTTATAGATATAACTGATATTTATAATCAGGCTGTTTTAACAACAACAGCTACATTCGACTCAGAACCTATTTCACTTGATGAACAAAGGTTGTGGTTTGCAGAGCATAATGATAAGTTCCCTATATTTATTGCTGAAAAATCCGGAAAAGTAATTGGCTGGGCATCTTTAAGTAAATGGTCGGGGCGTTGTGCATATTCCGATACGGCAGAAATATCAATTTATATAAAGGATGGTTACCGCGGCAAAGGTGTTGGGACAAAACTGATGATGAAAGTATTAGAGGAAGGAAAGAAAGCCGGGATTCATACTGTGCTTGCAAGAATTTCAGAAGGGAGTGAAGCAAGCATCCGGCTTCATAAGAACGCAGGATTCGAATATGTTGGTGTAATGAGAGAAGTTGGTAAAAAATTCGGAAAGCTTTTAGATATTCATTTATTGCAATTAGTTTTTAAATAATAATGTTAACTGGTTTCCCCTTTGAAGCAATTAAGTTTCTTTCAAAATTGAAAAGAAACAATACTAAAGAATGGTTCGAATACCACAGGGAAGAATTTAATAATTTACTATTTGAGCCGGCGCAGGAGTTCGTTGTGGTGCTGGGAGAATTGTTGCGAACTATTGCGCCGGATATTATTGCAATCCCCAAAACAGATAAATCAATCTTCAGGCTCCACAGAGATGTAAGATTCAGTAAAGAAAAATCGCCCTATAAAACCAACCTGGGAATATTATTCTGGGAAGGGGAAAGAAAAAAGATGGAGTGCTCTGGTTTTTATTTTCACGCAGAACCCGATTATATGTTCTTTGGTGCAGGAATATATATGTTCAATGATGCCCTGCTTAAAAAATACAGGGATGTTATTTACAACCCTGATAAAGCAAAAGAACTTGATTCAATTATAAATAAGCTGAAGAAAAGGGGATATTTTTTTGGTGGGAAGGTATATAAAAGAATACCAAAAGGTTTTGATGCAGAATATCCGTTCTCTGACTACCTTCTTTATAATGGTTTCTATGTTTATGAAGAAATAAAAGATCTAAAGAAATTGCAGAAAGAAGATATGGTGAAATTTTCATTGAAAAAATTCAAGAATATGCTTCCTCTTCATCAGTGGCTGGTAAAAAATATCTAAGTAAAAGCTTTCGTCAAGCTAATCACTCAAAACAAATCAAAGCAAAAACTATTTTGAGAAAACAATGAATATCGAAAAAAGCAAAAAACTATTTGCAGAAGCAAAAAAATATATTCCCGGCGGTGTAAACTCTCCGGTAAGGGCTTTTAAATCTGTCGGCGGCTATCCGCTTTTTATTAAAAGAGGAGAGGGCTCTAAAATTTATGATGTTGATGGAAACCAATACATAGATTATATAGGAAGCTGGGGACCTCATCTATTCGGACATAATCCTGCATTTATTAAAGAAGCTTTGCTTAATGCGATAGAAAATGGAACGAGCTTTGGCGCACCGACAGAACTTGAAGTAAAAATTGCAAAGCTTATTACAGAACTTGTTCCTTCGGTTGAGATGGTAAGAATGGTAAACAGTGGTACAGAAGCAACAATGAGTGCTGTTCGTGCTGCAAGGGGTTATACCGGGAAAGATAAGATTATAAAATTTGAAGGTTGCTACCATGGTCATGCAGATTTCTTTTTAATCAAAGCCGGTTCGGGAGCCTTAACGCTTGGAATCCCAACAAGTCCAGGTGTAACAAAAAATAATGCGGTGGATACTTTAATTGCAGATTTCAATAATATAGATTCGGTAAAGAATCTGATTAAAGCAAATAAAAATGAAATTGCCGCAGTTATAATTGAAGCGAGTGTTGGCAATATGGGAGTTGTTAAAGGTGATGACCGATTTATTAAAGAACTAAGAACCTTATGCGATAACGAAAAAATAGTTTTAATAATTGATGAAGTGATGACGGGTTTTAGGATGGCAAAAGGAGGTGCCCAGGAAGTTTTGGGAGTCAGGGCTGACTTGAGTACTTTCGGAAAAATAATTGGCGGGGGTTTGCCTGTTGGTGCGTTTGGCGGTAAGAAAGAGATTATGGAAATGATAGCTCCTGCTGGTGCTGTTTACCAGGCAGGAACTTTGAGCGGAAATCCACTTGCAATGTCTGCGGGTTATGCGGCATTAAGCTATATCAAAAATCATCCAAATCTTTATATTGAGCTTGAAGAAAAATCAGCATACCTTGAACAGGGGATAAAAGAAAATCTGAAAACTCTGAAAAAGAAACTAACGCTTAACAGAGTTGGTTCTATGCTTACTCTTTTCTTTACAGAAAATGAAGTAACCGATTTTAACTCAGCAGTAAAATCAGATACAAAACTTTATGGTAAATATTTTCATGAAATGCTGAGAAGAGGAATTTATCTGCCTCCGGCACAGTTTGAAGCCTTTTTTATTTCAACTGCTCACTCTAAAGAAGATTTAGACAAGACTATAAAAGCAAATTACTCATCATTGAAAGCAATTATTTAAAACAGAAAAGGGCGAGATCTAACCTCGCCCACTAAACAGTTTAAGAAAACCATTTATAAACCAAACATGGCTCCAACTATAAATTGAATTCCTCTGGTTTTACCAGATTCATTCTGTTGAGGATTTTTTATAATATTACTTAATCCTAAAGAATATCTGGCATCAAAAACAATAGAAACGAATGGGGCTACTGGTATGCCAATACCAGCTCCAAAATCCAAAGCAAAATCAATTGAGCTTAAATTATCCTTAATGTCGGTATCCTGAGTTTGTCCTCCCGCTTTAAATTCACTATTTGCTGAAAGTAATAAACCAACATTTGGGCCTAAGAATACATAGGGGCTAACAACCCCAACAGGAAATTTGGCTTTAATTAAAATAGGTATCTCAAGATAATTTGCTGTCAATTTTTGTTCGGCTTGCTGCCCTTGTTGATCTTGTCCTTTTAACTCTTCTCCTTTTTGTATATATATAACCGAAACCTCAACATAGATTGGGCCAGCAATTCCTATTTCGGCTGCTGCACCAAACAATAATCCTAAGTGATTAGACTGATCTACGGCTGAATTATAATCGGGATCATCAGATATACTTCCCATATTTATTCCGAAACGCGGACCTATGCTAAACTGTGCAAGTGTTGTGCTGGCAGTAATTAAAAACAAAACCAATAATGTGAATAGTATTTTTTTCATAAACAGATATCTCCTGTAATATTATTGAAAATTATTTAATTAGGAAGTTCATATCTGATTCCGCTTGTAATTGCGATATAGAATACGGTTGAACCGGACGCAAAAACGGGACCGAGCTGCAAATCAGCGGGAATATAAAGATTAGGTGCAATCGGGAAATTAGCTCCTCCTCCGAAACGGATTCCGAAATATGGTCCTCCGGTAATAAAGAACAAGTTAAACCCACCATCAGCATAAGGCTTTATATTTGATTGAGGAACATCAAAATAATATTTGAATTGATTCGCCCATTCAATTGGTGTACCGCCCTGTGTATTAATATTAAATTCTGTGCCTACAGCCATATTCCTGTTAAATAAAACTTCCGCCATTGGTCCGAATTGGAGACCTGCTGATGAGCCACCACCAGCGCTATAAATAGACATTCCGAATCTGCCTCCCACAACCCATTTAGCCTGAGCATAAGTTTGTGAGCTTTCAGATATGAATATATAAACCGTAAGTAACAACAAAACCATTTTTAAGAATTTCATGATTTCTCCTAATTTTTGGAATAAATTACTTTTGTTGCGAAAACTTAGTTAATGCAAATCCATTTGTCAAGAATACAACCCTGATATTACGCTTGTTAGTCTTTATAAAACTACCCTTAATTTTAATATGATTGCGACTTTTTATTAATCTTTTTCTTTTAGTATTATTATAATCAGTATTACAAGCTGTTATAATTTTAGATTGTGACAGCTTTTTTATTAAATGAAAATAACTAAAAAAAATACGGCAGACCTTATAATAATAATTATTGTGTTTGCTTTAACGGGGCTTACAACCGTTTATGTTTCATCTTTAATTACAGATTTTTTTGGGTTAGAAAAATGGAGTTGGGTTTATATCCTTGTTTACATCTTTTTAATATTCCCCACCTATCATCTTCTTTTACTTGGTTATGCTTTTCTCTTTGGTAAGTTTGATTATTTCTGGGGAAGAATAAAAAAAATAATCTCAAAGATGCTTTCCGGAATTCCCTAACCTTCCTGCCCTTATAGTTGTGATTGATGAGTCACTATTTTATTCAATTATTGACTCTGCTAAAAAAGTAATTTATATTATTAATAGCAGAACGACGAATTTTTATCCTCTTTAACTCGAAAACTACGCTGAGAAATTTAGATTTATTTTTAAAACCATAGGTACTAAATCATTCATACATAATTCAAGGAGGTTATCCATGAAAGCTAATGTCCTGTTATCTTTTCTTATTATTGCGCTTCTAATTTGTGGAAAAACAGTTCACGCCCAGGATGCTGCTAAAGTTGCACCCGATAAAGTCAAAGTCCTTTTTGATAACGATAAAGTTAGGGTGCTTGATTTTAAGTTTAAACCTGGTGAAAAGACAGGTATGCATTCCCATCCTGAATATATTCTATATGTCTTAAATGGCGGAACCTCGAAGACAACGTTATCTAATGGGAAAACTTCTGAAATGACCACCAAAGCGGGTGAGGTACGCTGGAATGAAGCAGTAACTCATGATAATGAAAACATTGGAAAAACTGAAATTCATGCTTTAGTCATCGAATTAAAAACACCGACGAAAAAATAATTTCTGCCTGATTAAATTTAAGCAACAATCATTTTTTTTAGTTTAATCGGATTAACTTAATAAGGAAGAGTGAGATGTATTTCAAAGAAAACTTTTCACTCTCCATTTTTCACAGTTTGGATCGATTGAATCTTAGTCAAAATCCTGCTGCCTATAGTGAAATTGAGATTAAAAAAAATTTTCTCGGAAGGACTAATTAATGGTAAACTATAATTCATATTATGGAAACGACAAAGACCGATAAATTAATGCGGGGGATGTTTGAAATTTGTAGTTGTCTGACAAAAAGCCTCGCAGATAATAAGCTCATTAAATCAAAAATACTCGAATTAGAAGCACTAATTTTGAAAGAGGAACTAACTGCAAGAGAAGAGAAAACCATACTAAGTTATGAAAAGGTTAGGCGGGTGTTTCCTCCATTACAACATTTCTATGAATTGTTTGAAACGCACTTAGAAGAAGAATTTGTACATGATTTTCTAAATGGCAGAAAAGAGCTTAGAGATTATTCATTATATAACAGATTTGTTAAACTAATAACAAACGAAAAGAATCTGGCAAAAATTTCAGACAAAGATTGTGTGCTTTTTATAGGTAGTGGACCACTTCCAATAACGGCTATTCTCTTAAGTATGTTTACCAAATGCTCTGTAGACTGTTATGATAAAAATAAAATATTCGCGAACGTGTCTGAAAGAGTAATAAAAAAGATGTCCCTTCCCAATAAAATCAAAATTTACAATAAAAAAGGAGAAGGCATAGATGAAAATAAATATTCTGTAATTGTAATTGCACTCTTAGCCAAACCTAAAGATAAAATATTGTACAGGGCATGGAATGAGTCAATAAAAGGCACCAAAATAATTTGTAGAACTTCGGATGGTGTACGAGAGGCGTTTTATGAACGAACAGACCCAATTCTACTGAAAAAATACCCTGCCGCAAACAAAGTATTTGCAAAACATGACCAGACAATATCCTCGGTTTTGTTGATAAAATAAGTTTCTAACTCATAACAACCTACGACGGTTTGCAGCCGAAAACTAATTTTATTCAATTGTTGACTCTCCTTATGTGGCACGAATACATTAATGTGTAAATTTATTTTTTTAGTCTTCCTAAGCGGTCTACCAGATCCCATTCGGTTCATTCTGCGCTGTTGCTTTAAAATTTTTAATGGTTAATCTTCTTCACCCTCTTCTTCTTCAGGCAATACCTTTGCAATATCTGCAATGCTGTCATCGTCTTTAAGTCTTATTACTCTCACACCCTGCGTGTTTCTTCCCATTACACGAAGGTCCCTAACGCTCTGCCTTATCACCATTCCGTGAGTTGTAATAATAACAAGTTCATCGCCATCAACAACTTCCATCAAGGCAATCATCTTGCCGACTTTATCTGTTGTCTTAACTGTGATAACTCCTTTGCCGCCTCGGTGTGTAATACGGTAATCATTTATGTCGGAACGTTTGCCATAGCCTTTTTCAGTCACAACAAGAATGGTGTCATTCCTTTTAATTACAAGAAGTCCAACAACCCTATCCCCTTTTCCTAATCTTACGCCCCTTACGCCGGTTGCTGTTCTTCCCATATCGCGAACGTCTTTTTCATTAAACCTTATGGCAAAGCCATTTCTTGTTCCAAGCACAAGGTCGCTGTTCCCATCTGTCATCTTAACTTCAATCAGCCTATCGTCTGTATTAAGATTAATAGCATTTATTCCACCTTTACGAACGTTACCATAAGCAGAGAGAACTGTTTTCTTAATAGTACCTTTCTCAGTAGCCATTACGAGATACTGGTTATCTGTAAATTCCTTAACGGCAACAAATGCTGTTATATTTTCTTCCTTCTCCTTTTGAAGCAAATTTATTATCGATCTTCCTCTTGCAGCACGACCTGCTTCAGGAATTTCGTGAACTTTTAGCCAGTAACATTTTCCTTTGTCTGTAAAGAAAAGAATATACTGGTGTGTAGATGCTATGAACATATGCTCGATAAAATCTTCGTCTTTTGTTCCTGCGCCGGTTACGCCTTTTCCGCCGCGTCCCTGTTTCTTATAACCGCTTGCAGGAAACCTTTTTATAAACCCCTGGTGAGAAATTGTAACAACAACATCTTCTTCGGCAATTATATCTTCAAGAGAGAATTCTGTATAATCATAAATTACTTCTGTTCTTCTTTTATCACCGTATTTCTTTTTTATTTCAAGCAGTTCATCTTTTATGATTAGGTATCTTTGCTCTTCACTTTTGAGAATACCTTTTAATCTTTCTATAAGTTTTATTGTCTCTTTATATTCATCTTCTATTTTCTTTCTTTCAAGCCCGGTTAATCTCTGCAAACGCATATCGAGAATTGCTTTTGACTGTATTTCAGACAGCTTGAATTTTTTCATCAGGTTGATTTTTGCAGTATCAACGTCTTTAGATTTCTTGATCGTTTCGATTACTGCATCAATGTTATCAAGAGCAATTATGTAACCCTCAAGAATATGAGCTCTTCTTTCGGCAGCATCAAGATCAAATTTGGTTCTCTTTATAAGTACATCCATCCTGTGGGTAATGAAGTGCTGCATCATCTCTTTAAGATTAAGAACCTTTGGAGCGCCATGAACCAGAGCAAGCATATTAACACCAAATGTTGTCTGCATCTGTGTATGTTTGAAAAGCTGGTTCAAAACAATAGCCGGCTGGCCATCTCTTTTAAGCTCAATAACTACTCGCATACCGTCACGGTCGGATTCATCCCTAATGTTTGAGATATCATCAATCTTCCCGCCCCGAACTAACTCGGCAATCTTTTCAATAAGATTTGCTTTATTTACCTGGTAAGGAAGCTCGGTAATAACAATATTTTCCCTGTTGTTTTTTAATGTCTCAGTGTTTGCTCTGGCACGTACAATTAATCTTCCTCTTCCTGTTTTAAATGCTTCCTTAACTCCTTCATAACCATAAATAATTCCTGCTGTAGGAAAATCCGGAGCTATAACATGCTTCATCAGTTTTTCAATTGTGATGTCGGGATTTTTAATTAATGCTATAAGACCATCAACAACTTCACTCAGATTATGAGGGGGAATATTGGTTGCCATTCCAACTGCAATACCACTCGATCCGTTCACTAGCAGGTTAGGAAGGTATGACGGCATTACTGTGGGTTCTTGTAAAGAATCGTCAAAGTTTGGAATGAAGGCAACCGTATTCTTGTCAAGGTCACGAAGCATCTCATCAGCTATTCTTGCGAGACGGGCTTCAGTATAACGCATTGCTGCGGGCGAATCCCCGTCTACAGAGCCAAAGTTTCCCTGCCCATCAACAAGGGGATAGCGCAAAGAAAAATCCTGGACCATTCTTACCATTGTATCATAAACAGCCGTGTCTCCGTGAGGATGATACTTACCAAGAACCTCTCCGACTATTCTTGCAGATTTTTTATATGGCTTATTGTATGCAACTCCCAATTCATGCATTCCGAATAAAACTCTTCTGTGAACGGGTTTCAATCCGTCTCTTACGTCAGGCAATGCTCTTGCAACAATGACAGACATCGAATAGTCTATATATGAGGATTTCATCTCCTCTTCTAACGATACGGGTACTATCTTTTCGAAAATTGTTGCCATAAACTTTTATTTCTTTTTCTTTGCGGTTTGTTTTTTAATTTCTTCTAAGTATTCTAAATCCGCTAAATCTTTTGTGCGACCGGTAGCTTTTTTCATTGATATAAGATTATCCAAAGAAGGAACAAATACTTTAACTTTTTCTATTTCCACTTCTTTTTTTGTTTTCCAGACCCCTTTAAACTCTACCCCTTTTACAAACGGATGAATATCGGTATCCAAAACATATTGACGAAAAAGCGTCTTTCGTTTTAACAATTGATCAATTGTTAAATCTTCCAGGCCATCATATCCAACATTTTTTAAAGCTCTTATCAATCGCTGTACATTTGCTTTTGTCGGATTAAAAAAAATGTCTATATCGTATGTATTGCGTGTATAACCATACGCTGGGAATGCCCATGCGCCAATTACTACAAATATTACCTTATGTTCTACTAATGATCGCAGGAGTTTTTGGATAGTCATGTTTTTTTATAGTATCTATAGTTTGGCTGAATAATTTCTTCATCCTCTTGTATCGCTGCTCAACCGTTAAACTTAGTTGAAATGCAACTTCAAATTCCAACTCTCTTTTGGGATCATCTTCTCCCAGCATTAAAATATGTGTTTTCTGCTTTTTCATAAACTTACTTCATTAAATATCAAGATTAGCATATTTAGCATTCTTCTCTATAAACTCTCTTCTCGGCTCTACAGCATCCCCCATAAGAGTTTCAAAAATTTTATCGGCGTTAGCTGCACTTTCAAGAGTAACCTGCAAGACAGTTCTTGTTTCGGGATTCATGGTTGTTGTCCAAAGCTGCTCAGGATTCATTTCTCCTAATCCTTTATACCTTGATATGGAAACTCCTTTTACTGCTCCTTCTTCCATAGTTTCGGTGGTTTCCAATTCTGCTTTTCCGTTTACTTTAAGTCTCTTCAGTATTTCTTTTCTTTCATCATCATCATAAGCATAAAATTCTTCTTTCCCTTTTTTGATTTTATAAAGCGGCGGCTGTGCTATATAAACTTTCCCCGCGGTAATAAGATCTTTCATGTGCCTGTAAAGAAATGTAAGAAGAAGTGTCCTGATATGACTTCCATCTACATCGGCATCGGTCATTAAAATAATTTTTCCATAACGAGCTTTCCCCGGATCAAACTCGGCTCCGAAGCCCGCACCTACTGCAGATATCATAGCTTTTATTTCTTCATTCTCCAGAATTTTATTGATCTTTGCTTTTTCCACATTAAGAATTTTCCCTTTCAGAGGAAGGATTGCCTGGAATCTTCTGTCTCTTCCCTGCTTTGCAGAACCGCCTGCGGAGTCTCCCTCAACAATATAAATCTCACAATGTTCTGGATCTGTTATTGAACAGTCTGCGAGTTTACCTGGAAGATTCATATTATCTAAAGCGTTTTTCCTTCTTGCAAGGTCTCTTGCTTTTCTTGCTGCTTCTCTTGCCTCAGCAGCCCGCAGGCATTTTTCAAGTATCTTTCTTCCAACAGGAGGATTCTCTTCCAAAAATTCTGCGAGTTTCTCCCCCACAAGAGTTTCAACTGCGGATTTGGTCTCGCTGTTGCCAAGTTTTGTTTTTGTCTGTCCTTCAAATTGGGGCTCAGCTACTTTAATAGAAATAACAGCTGTTAATCCTTCTCTAAAATCATCTCCTGTTAAAGTGATTTTATTATCCTTAATAAGATTGTTTTTATAAGCATAATTATTGAGAGTTCTTGTAAGAGCAGTTTTAAATCCTACAAGATGAGTTCCACCTTCGTGAGTGTTAATGTTATTTACATAAGAAAAAATGTTCTCTGTATAGCTATCGCTGTATTGAAAAGCGACTTCTATGGGCGTGTTGTCTCTTTCGCCTTCAACATAAACTGTTTTGTGCAGGGGCTGGCGTGTTTCATCGAGGTATTGTACAAATTCAACTATTCCGCCTTTAAAATGATATGATATTTCCTCGCCTCCGTTTCTTTCATCTTTTATTTTGATTGTGATGTTTTTATTAAGATAAGCTAGTTCTCTCATTCTTTCGGCAACAGTATCAAACTTGAATGTAGTAACTTTGAAAATTTCTTTATCAGGTATGAAAGTTACCGTTGTCCCCGTTTCATTCTTTTTGCATTTACCGATTTCCTTAACTGGTTTAACAGGAACGCCTTTTTTATATTCCTGAAAGAAAATCGCCCCATTCCTTTTCACTTCTACTTTTAAAGATTCTGAAAGTGCATTAACAACGGAAACACCAACACCGTGTAATCCACCTGAAACCTTATACGAATCTTTATCAAACTTTCCTCCGGCATGCAGAACCGTCATTACAACTTCAAGCGCAGATCTTTTTTCTTCGGGATGAATATCTACAGGAATTCCTCTTCCGTTGTCTTCTACCGTAACACTTTCATCTTTATGAATAATTATACCAATTTTATCTGCATAACCTACCATGGCTTCATCAATACTATTATCAACTACTTCATTTACGAGATGATGAAGTCCTCTTGCACTTACGTCTCCAATGTACATTGCTGGTCTTTTCCTTACGGCTTCAAGACCCTTGAGAACGTTTATACTTTTCGCACTATATTCATTTTTTGACATATGTTTTTTCCACTCTTGTTTAACTTATCATTGTCTATGATGCAAATCTTACTGATCTGACCCTTTCTTCATTAAAAAATTTATTTATCGTTTCTACCATTAACGATTCGTTAAATTTCAATTCGCTTCTTAAGACTGAGCTTTCAACCTTTAACATTAAAACTTTTTTGTTTACTCTTACGGGCGTTACTACTTTTTCCATTTCGGGAAAAACAGAAAAGAATTTTTCAACCACTTCCGATTGCTTTACAATATTACGGATATTTGAAAGTTCCGGATTTGTGTTTAAAGCTTCTTTAATACTAACAAATTTGTTATGCATACATTACCTGCCCCTGATTCAATTTTATAACTTTATCAGATTTGTTCCTTTTCAGGAAAGAAAAATCAGAAAGATCTGTTACTGTTATGAATGCCTGCCCAACTCCTGTCAAATAATCGCTTATTCTTTCGGCTCTTTGTGCATCAAGTTCCCCAAATACATCATCAAGAAGAAATATTGGTTCTGTTCCCGTTATTTCCTTTAAATAGAAAAATTCTGCAAATCTTAAAACGACCTGGAAAGTTTTATGCTGTCCCTGTGAACCATAAGTTTTTAAGTTATACCCATCAATGCTAAAAATAAAATCATCTCTTTGTGGTCCAACAAGGTTAGTTCCTCTGGTTATTTCTTCTTCTTTTCTTTCTTCCAATTGTCTTTTGAATTCTTCTTCTATATCATCTCTCTTATAATCATTAAAAAAAGAATATTTTATTACCGGTTTTTCTTCATGACCCATTATTATCTCATAAGAGCTGGTTACATATTCATTAAACTCATCAATAAATTTTTTCCGCTGCCTTATTAAATATGAACCTGTTTGTAAAAGAACCGCGGACCAGGCTTGCAGTTCTTCAATTAGAGTTTTGCTTCTTATTTCTCTTAATTGGTTTAAGAGAGATGACCTCTGTTTTAATATTTTATTATAATCAATAAGGTTTCTCAGGTAAGTTTCGTTGACCTGTGAAATTGCTGAATCAACGAACTTTCTTCTTTCTGCCGGGGAACCTTGTGTAATTGAATGGTCTTCGGGAGAAAGCAAAACTATAGGGAATTTTCCAACAACATCTGAGGCCCTTACAATTTGTTTATCATCTTTAAAATAATATTTCCTGTTCTGGTTTAGGGAGTAATAAACTTTTGAATTATTCTCTGTCATTCCTTTGAAACTTCCAGAAATTTCAAATGCATTTTCGTTAAAGGTAACAGCTTCGCTATCTGATTTTGAATTATGGCTTCTTGTTGTACATAAATAAAAAATTGATTCGAGGATTGTTGTTTTACCCTCTCCATTCCCTCCGATAATGTAATTCAATTTGTTTGAAAAGTCTAAAGAAATATTTTTATGTTTTCTGAAGTTTTTTAATTGAATGGATTTCAATATCATTTTTTAATTGTTCAACCGTACCGGCATTAGCAACAACATAAGTTCTTCGTTCTCACTAACTTCTCCGGGCTCAATTATACATGCTTTTGTAGGAGAATGCAGTTTAAAAATAGCTTCATCATCATTTATATGAGAAAGAATATCGTTTACATAGGCAGTATTAAATCCTATATCCATCGTTTCTCCTTTGTATTCGCAATATACGCTTTCTTTTGCGTTGGAACCATGATCAATATCTTCTGCAGAGACTTCAAGCTCATCTTCCTTTATAGAAAACTTAACTTGTTTTGAATTGGCAGTAGAAAAAAGCAGCATTCTTTTTATTGTAGAAAGAAGGTCCACCGTTTTTACTTTTAAAATTTTATCATTCTCAAGCGGTATAACGCTGTTATATGCCGGATATTTTTCGCCGATTAACCTGGAAATAAATTCAAGATCGCCAAAGTTAAATGCTGCATGGGTTTTGCTTAAATAAATTTTTACGTCTGTTTCACCAAGCAATTTTGCAAGTACAGATATTGCTCTTTCTGGAACTATATACTGTTCATCTTTTTTAAATTTTAGATTTTTATTAACATACTTTACAAGGCGATGTCCATCGGTTGCTACAAATCGAACTCCATCTTCTGAAAGTTCAAACAATGTTCCTGTCATTGCCGGACGCATATCTTCTTTGCTCATTGCAAAAGATGTTTGATCCAGTGCTTTTTTCAGATCGGTTCCGCTAAGATTTATTTCTTTCTCTTTTGTTACTACAGGTATTTCCGGAAAATCTTCGGGTGAGGAATAACTTAAGTTATACTTCCCTGTTTCTGTTGAAAGAGTAAGTTTGGAGTTAGCTTCTGTTTTAAATGTTATTTGAACATCTCCTAAGTTTCTTATTACATCATAAAGGAGTCTTGCCGGAACCACAATTCTTAAATTTTCATCAGAAGGAACATTAATAGAGGATTTTAATGATATCTCCAAATCCGTTGCAGAAACAGTTAACAAACCATCCTTTAAATCAAATAAAAAATTCTCGAGAACCGGCATGGGTGTCCGGGATGGCACAGCTGGAATTATTTTAGAAAGGTGCTTTTCTAGCATCTTGCTATTAATTTTAAATTCCATTTAACATCTCCTTTTTGATCGTGTAAAGATACTAAAATGTAGTGCTAATCTCAATGAAATATGAGTTGTATAAATCATAAAACATGGATAAAATTTCCGTTACTAAGATAACAACATTACATAATTAATTTAAAAATCATGTTTAAAAAATATTATTATAATTATAAGAATGTTGAAATCTTTGTTCATAAATTTTACCCGATTAAACGGGCACAGAGTTTAAAAACTTATTAACAAAAATTTGTTAATAAATAAGGGATTATAAGACTACCTCAACAAACAAACAATAAATTCACTTTATTAACATGTTGAGAAAGATATATAAACAAATTTAAAATTAAAAAACTCCATTTAAGGAGCCAAAAAAATATATATGGGAGTATTTTTAAATTTTTATGAAGAGACTAATTCTATCTGAGTTTTTATTGTCTTAACAAGGTCTTTCATAGAAGGATCTCTGACCATAGATTCCTCGATTGAATTGCATGCATGTATAACCGTAGAATGATCTCTTCCTCCAAACTGCAAACCGATAGATTTAAGAGAAGATTTAGTTAATTCTTTTGAAAGGTACATTGCAAGCTGTCTTGCAAGAACAACCTCTTTCTTACGTGTTTTATCTCTAATTTTATTTTCGGCTATATTTAAGTAAGAACAGACAATTTTTGTAATATTTTCAACGGTTACACTAACTTTTCTATCTGTTGCAATTTCCCTTACTATTTTTTTTGCCAGTTCAAAATCAATTGCTACCGAATTGAGTGAAGCATTTGCAAGCAATTTTATAAGGCATCCTTCAAGCTCCCTGATATTATTTGTTATATTACTGGCAATATACTCAAGAATTTCGGATGAAATATTCATCCCATAATCATTTGCTTTTCTTTTAAGTATGGCAATTCTTGTTTCGAGTTCGGGCGGTTGAATATCTGCTGACAATCCCCATTGAAAGCGGGAAGTTAAGCGGTCATCCAAACCCTTTAATTCTTTGGGCGGCTTATCGCTTGATAAAATAATTTGTTTTCCTGCTTGGTGAAGAGTATTAAAAATATGGAAGAAAAGATCTTGTGTTTTTTCTTTTCCAATAAGAAATTGGATATCATCAATTATTAAAACATCCATTCCACGGTAGAAGTTTGAAAACTCATTTATTTTATTGGACTGAATTGATTCAACGAAATCAACAGTAAAAGTATCGGATGAAAGATAGATTACTTTTTTATCGGGATTAATTTCAAGAATTTTATTTCCGGCGGCCTGAATAAGATGAGTTTTTCCTAATCCCACTCCACCATAAATAAAAAGGGGATTGAATGAGGTCCCACCAGGATTATCACTAATAGCCAAAGCAGCGGCTCTTGCAAGTTGATTCCCCTCTCCTTTAATAAAATTTTCAAAGGTATATCTGAGGTTTAAGTGAGACTCAAAATTTTTTTGTTTGGTCTTTTCTGTAACTTTATTTATAGGTGAGGATTTAGAAATAAAATGTGATCCCGAATCACTCTCTTCATTAATTATATAAGCAAGCTTTGAATCGGAACCAAGTACATCATGAATTGTTTTTGAAATTAAAGTATTAAAATGTTCATCAATCCATTCCCAAAAAAATTGACTGGGAAGCTGCACCTTTAAAGTATTGCCATTTAGTTCCAGCGGCTTTATAGGCAAGAACCAAGTGTTATATGTCATTAAAGTTACGTTACCTTTTATAACTTTTAAGCATTCTTTCCAGATAATAGTTGGTTCGGAATAAATTTGTTTATTCGAAGAATGGGCATTAAGCATTTTTTAATTATCCACAACAAGTATCTTTATTAAAAACCCGGAATTTATCTTACGGCAACGTAATATTAACAAATCACCAAAAGATATCCACAACATGTTAACATTACATGCGGCAAGGGAAACCCCTTATGCATAGATACTTACAGAATTTATTTTGAAAAACCACACACAAAGTATGAATTTAAATTTTAAGCGGGCGGTAAAGTGAATTCTGTGGAACGTTTTCACAAATAAAAATTATCCACAAGATATTCACAGATTTTATTGCGCCTCTCTTGTTACAAAAAATATGAAGTAAAGTTTATTCGTGCAAATTAATTCTTCATTGAAACAGAAAAATTTTTTACTAGTTTAAAATTTGGGCAGAGATTCTATTATTTAGTATCTTTGTAATCTAATTTTAAGGAAAAATCAATTAAGGCAAGTTTATGAAAAGAACATATCAGCCAAGCAATCGTAAAAGAAAAAATAAACATGGTTTCAGAGAACGGATGAAGACCAAGAATGGCAGAAAAGTTCTGGCAAGCAGAAGAGCAAAAGGAAGAAAAAAATTAACTGTTAGCGATGAGAAATAATTGCTTTTCGCAAAGAGATGGTTCCAAAGAAACAACAGGGTCTTTCCTCAGGAGAAAGAATAAAAAGTAAAAAAGATTTTGATGAACTCTACTCTTCCGGTAAAATATTAATATCCAGCGATCAAAAAATTAAAGCCATATATCTTATAAAAGAAAATTCCGAAAAGGCTGTAAAAATAGCCGCCGTTGTTTCAAAAAAACTTGGAAAGGCTGTCTGGCGAAATAGGGTTAAAAGATTAATTAAAGAAGCATATAGATTGAATAAGCGGGAAATTATCTCATCAAGTATAAATGCAGGAAAAAATATTAAACTTATCTTTTCTGCATATGCTTTGAGTGAAAAGAAAAACAAGAAGATAGGTTTAAATGAAATTGTTCCGGGGGTCTTAGAAGCACTGAGCATTATAAAGAAAACATTGTGATGAAAGGATTATTTATATTTCTTATCAAAGGATATCAAAAAATTATATCTCCGGTTTTACCGCCATCCTGCAGATTTTATCCCACTTGCTCTGAATATGGAATAGAGGCTATTGCTAAATATGGTATTATCAAAGGCGGAATAAAGACGGCATGGAGAATTTTAAGATGCAATCCTTTCAGTAAAGGTGGATATGACCCCATACATTAAAGTTTGGAATTTTACCGAAGAATGGCATTGGCAAAATGGATAAACAAACAATATTAGCATTTGTTATTATTGGGGCAATTCTGATTATATGGCTGTATTTAAATACACCAACACCTCCACCCCAAAAGGTAATCCAACAAAAAGATACTACCGAGGTACTAAAAGACACTATAGCAAAAACAATTGAACAGAAGAGGGAGATTGATCTTAAAGAAGCCGAGAAAGATACGCAGAGCCTTGGCAAATATTTTGAGTATGTAGACAAACAAGAGCGAATTATAACAGTTGAAAATGACGTTGCCGTAATTGAGTTATCAACTCGCGGTGCGAATTTAAGGAAGTATTTTCTTAAGGAATTTAATAATTGGTATTCTGCAGAAGCTGACACCGCAACATATGAAACAATGGTGCAGTTAATAAATCATTCAATGGGCAATCCTTACGACCTTGCTTTTGTTACAACAGATGGAAAAGCAATAAACACCAACAAACTTAATTTTTCTTCAACTGCAGATAGAGATAGTTATAGACTAACCGATACAGACAGCCTAACATTGGAATTCTCTGTACGTGCTGGTGAGAATGGCGAAATAAAAAAGATGTTCACCTTTTATGGAAACAAATACAACATTCTTTCTAACATTCAGTTAATCGGATTAAATAACATTATAAGCAATAATGCTTATGATTTTGTTTGGCAGAGTGGAATTAGATTCGTAGAAGAAAACTCAGTTGATGAAGCAAACTTTTCAAACGCAAGTGTTTATTATGGAGAGGAACAGGTAATTATAGATGCTTCAGATGTTGGTGAAACAGTTGAAGAAGATTTTACTGGTAGAGTTGATTGGCTTGGAATACGAAACAAATATTTTGCTGCAATCATTGCCCCTCAGGATCCTTCAGGCGTTGATGGAGCTTACATTAAAGGATATAGAGAGCAGACAGATAATGCCGGCATAAAAGAAGTTTACAGTGGAAGATTTATAATTCCTTTTAAAAACGCAGACATCGAATCAAAATATTTTAACATTTATATTGGTCCTGTAGATTATGGCATTTTGAAGGAATATGAAAATCATTTTGAAGCGATAGTAGATTTCGGAAGCTTTTTTGGTTTAAAATTTATTGTAAGACCAGTTGCTGAGTTTGTGCTTCTTCCCCTATTCAACTTTCTTCATGGATTCATTCCTAATTATGGCATTGTAATAATTGTTTTCTCAATCATTATAAAAATAGTTATTTATCCCCTTACAAAACAAAGCATGCAGTCGATGAAAAAGATGCAGCTTCTTCAGCCAAAGATAAATGAGATTAAAGAGAAATTTAAAGATGATCCGCAAAAAATGAACAAAGAAACGATGAAATTATATTCCACATATGGAGTCAATCCAGCAGGGGGCTGTTTCCCGTTGCTTCTTCAGATGCCGATTTTCATTGCATTGTGGGGATTGTTCCAGATTGCGATTGATCTTCGACAGCAGCACTTTGTTGGGTGGATTACGGATCTTTCGAGGCCAGATGTAATAGCAAAACTTCCTTTTAAACTTCCGATTTTTGGTATTGACCAAATTGCCGGACTTGCTCTTCTAATGGGGATTACGACTTTTGTTCAACAAAAGATGAGCATAAAAGATCCAAAACAGGCGGCGCTTGTTTATATAATGCCCGTAATGCTTACAATCCTTTTTATGAGCTTCCCATCGGGACTTAATCTTTATTATTTCATGTTCAATATTCTTTCTATTGGTCAGCAGTATTACATAAACCACAAGCATGATGGAATGGTGCTTGAGCCCGTAAAAAATCCTAAGAAGAAAAAAGGATTTATGTCAAGACTAATGGAAGCAGCTGAACAAAAGCAGCAGCAGCAAAGAAAAAAGAGGTAAGGTCTCCCCATATTATATTTATTAAAGGGATAGAAATATGCTATTTTTATGCAGCATAAAATATCTCTCTAAGTAAATGTCAGTATTAACCAAAATAATTTTCCTATTCCTGTTGTGCTTTTCCAAATCTTTGGGTCAAAATCCATATACTGTTAGAATAGATTATAGAACAAACTCTCTTCCATTTGGTCTTGAAGAAAAAATTCCCAAAAGGGAACTAATTGTTGCACTAGCTTTAAGCGGCGGAGGTTCTAGAGGTCTGGCGCAAATTGGCGTTTTAAGAGCTCTTGAAGAAGCAGGCATTAAAATAGATATGATAGTTGGTACAAGTATGGGAAGTATTATTGGAGGACTTTATGCAGCAGGTTATTCTATTGACCAACTTGATTCAATTGCAGTAAATACAGACTGGGATGATTTATTATCTCCTGCTGCCGAAACCGACAGAAGAGAATTATTTGTAGATCAAAAAATTACAGAAGATAAAGCAATCTTAACAATAAGGCTCGATGGATTTTCGCCTATAATACCAACCTCAATTAATACCGGGCATAAGCTTTCAAATTATCTTAACTTGTTAACACTGCAGGCACCGGTTCATTCTTACAGTTTTGATGATCTTAAAATAAAATTCAGAGCAGTTTGCACAAATCTTATTACAGGCGAACCGGTTATTTTAGATAAAGGTTCGTTAAGCCAGGCAATGAGAGCAAGCTCAAGCGTTTCTTTTTTCTTATCGCCGGTTTTAAAAGACAGTTTAATTTTAGTTGATGGTGGCTTGGTGGCCAATATTCCCGTTAAAATTGCTTTGGAACTTGGTGCTAACATAGTGATTGCTGTTAATACTACCAGCGAGCTTTATTCAAGAGAAGATCTCGAGCTTCCTTGGATAATTGCCGATCAGGTGATCAGCATTCCTATGAAACTGCTGAATGAAAACCAACTATCTTTTGCGGATGTTGTAATTTCTCCTGATGTAAAAGAAAGATCAGCAACAGATTTTGATAATCTTGATAATGTTGTAGCAACCGGGTATTTCAGCACATTGCCGTTACTTAAGGACATTCAAAATAAGATTAACTCAGAAGAGTATAAAAACATCACTTTCGCAGAGGAAGAAAAATATTTTACAAATATAAAAAATAATAATTCTGCTTATCCTTGGGAAGAGCCACTTCTTAAAAAATATGCCGCCGAAGACTCTGTTTCTTTAAGTGAAATAAAAATGGATCTTTATTCATTATTTGAAAAAGGAGATTTTAAAGATCTGAAAGCAGAGATTTCTAATGAAGGAAAACATACAGAGCTGCACTTTGTACCGGAATACTATCCCGAAATTAAAAAAATTGAATGCTTCGGAATAACAATTCCCAAAAGAGATAGTGTGAATTTAATAACAGGAAAATATATTGGTGGAAGCTATAATGGGAAAATAACATATTCATTAATTGTTGACATAATAAATTTATACCGTTCTAATGGGTATTCCCTTGCGGCACTTGAAGAAATAAATTTTGATAGAGTTACCGGGAGGCTTTCTTTATCTTTTGATGAGGGGATTATTTCTCAAATTATAGTTGAGGGAAATAAAACCACAAACCCAAATGTGATAACAAGAGAGTTTCCTGTTAAAGCCGGTGATTATTTCCTTTACCAGGAAATATCGCAGGGGCTTACAAATCTTAGAAGCACTAATCTTTTTGAAGATTTAATTCTTACAGTTGAAAAAGAAAATGAGAGAAATATAGTTGTTCTTAAAGTACTTGAAAGGACAGCAGGGCTTTTACGACTGGGATTCAGGGCCGATAATGAATATCATGCGCAATTTAGTTTTGATTTAAGAGATGAAAATCTTTTTGGAACAGCAACCGAGCTTGGACTTCTTCTTTATGGGGGGACAAGAAACAGAGGATACATTTTGGAACACAGAGCAAACAGAATATTTAATACCTATCTTACTTACAAAATAGATGCATACTACCAGTTTCAGGATGTTCATGTTTATACAAACGAACCAACAACATCAGAGAAATCTTTTTCAAGAATAAGGATTGGGGAATACAGGCAAATTTATTATGGATCGTCCGTTTCTGTTGGGACCCAGGTTGAGAAATTCGGCAACCTTATTTTCAAAGGTAAATACCAGTTTGATGAAATAAAAAACCTGGATAAATCGCCGGAGGATCCATATAAAACTAAAATTGTTAGTCTTAAGGTAAATTCAACAATAGATTCGCAGGATAGGTATCCATATCCAACCAAGGGAGTTTATTTTACCGGTTCTTATGAAACAGCCTCATCTTTTCTTGGCGGCGAAATAGGTTTTACTAATATTGGCTTTGATTATAAAAGTTATTTCACTATTAACGATGTTCATACATTGGCGCCAAGAGTAATGATGGGGTTTGGTGATAAGACACTGCCGATAAGCCAACAATATTCTCTTGGTGGTCAAAATTCTTTCTTTGGAATGAGAGATAATGAGTTTAGAGGAAGGCAAATTTTCCTGAGCTCTTTAGAGTATACTCTTCACTTCCCATTCAAGATTTTTTTTGATACATATCTTCGTCTTAGATATGATCTTGGCTCAACCTGGGAAGAACAGGAACAGATAAGATTTAAAGATTTAAAACATGGAATTGGCGGAACCATTTCTTTAGAAACACCAATTGGCCCTGCTGATTTTTCTATTGGAAGAAGCTTTCTATTTGTAAAAGACTTACCGGATAATCCAATAAGCTGGGGAGATGTTTTGTTTTACTTTTCCATAGGATACTACTATTAACCGCCAGCTGAAACTCACTTCCCTTCCCGCTGGTATTTTTCCCCAAGCTTCTGGTAGGCATTAGCTGATTCTATATCGCTATTTAATTTATATAGTTTGGAAATTGTAAAACAAAGCTTACTTTTTTTATCTACGGTTTCTAATCCTTTCTCAACAGCTTTTATTATAAGATTTAAATCCGGGAGATTTAAATCATCGTTGTAAAGTTTAGTGATTGAAATGTAAGGCTCGTATGCAGCGGGATTTGATTTGGCGGCCTTCTTAAAATATTCAAAAGCTTTTTCATTGTATTCACTATAAACCGAAATTGTTGAAAAAATTCTTCCAACCCAGGAATAAATCTGGTAACATAATTCGGGATTTTCTTTACAGATTTTTTCTGCAAACATCATAATTTCATCGGGGGATAATGCCTTATTCCAAAGCAGCAATCTGTAAATATTTGAATCCCGAATCCCTTGAGCTAACGCAATTTTGAATGTATCGAAAAGCTCATCCGGAGAATCTGAATTCCTGAAAATATTTTCAATATATTTTTTTGTAAAACGCAGCATAGTATATAGTTAAAAAGTTATCTCCTCTTCTCTATAGCTTTCTTATAAAGCTCTATATATTCTTTTGCAGATTTATCCCAGGAATAATTTTTAGCCATTCCATTTCTTTGGATCTTTCTCCAGGTTTCTTTATCATAAAAAGTTCGCATTGCCCTTTCCACGGTGGTATAAAGTGCATAGCTTGAATAATCATTAAATGAAAATCCTGTTCCGGTTTCTTCGCCATTGCCCAAGTATTCGTGCCAGTCATGAACAGTATCTGCAAGTCCCCCGGTTTTTCTTACAATAGGGACAGTGCCATACTTAAGACTGTAAATCTGGTTTAAACCGCAAGGTTCATAACGGGATGGCATCAGCAGAATATCTGAAGCAGCTTCAATTAGATGAGCAAGTTCATTATTATATCCTATGTAAGTAAAAACTTTACCCGGCAGATGATGAGTCATGTTTAAGAATAAGTCTTCAAACCTGTCTTCGCCGCTTCCAAGAATAGCCCATTGAGCCGGAAGATTAACAAGATTTCCGATAGCATCGGCAAAAATATCAAATCCTTTTTGTGTAACCATCCTTGAGACAATTCCTATTAACGGCACATTCTCATCAAAAGGGAGATTGGCATGTTCTAAAAGGAATTTTTTATTCTTCAATTTTCCTGTAAGATAATTACTTGAATATCTGAATGGAATTAATTTGTCAGTCTCAGGATTCCATATGCTATAATCAACGCCATTAATTATTCCATAAAGATCATTTTTTCTTGTAAGAAGAACATTATTCATTCCCGCACCATATTCTGGAGTAATAATTTCATTTGCATAAGTTTTACTTACAGTACTGATTATTTCAGAGAAAAGAATTCCAGCCTTCATAAAGCAAACCGTTCCATCTAATTCAACAGGCCCCCCGGGGTAAAAGTAGTCGCCCTTAAGTTCAGCTTTGAACATTGTGTCTTTTGGAAATCTTCCTTGGTAACCAATATTGTGGATTGTAAATAGAAATGCTGTTTTATCAAACATACGATCCCAACCATAATTATCCTTTATAAAAAGAAGAAGTAAACCTGTCTGCCAATCGTTGCAGTGAATAATATCAGGAACCCATTTCATTCTTTGAAGGGTTTCAATAACTCCTTTGCAAAGGAGAATGAATCTTTCGTCTTCATCCCTATCATTAGTATAAATATGCCCGCGGTGATAGTAGTGAGGGCAGTCTATAAAATTTATCTGGACATTTGAATTTGGAAGTGTAGCCTGATGAAGATGAGCTGATCTAGTATGGCCGGCAACCCCTATCAGCATTTCACCAATATCCCAGCTAAAGTGAAGTTCATATTTATCTTCATTAATCTGAAAATATTTAGGCATAAAAACCTTTACTTCACAGCCCAGCTTTTCAAGAGCAATTGGCAGCGATCCCGCAACATCAGCAAGTCCACCTGTTTTTGCGTAAGGTTCAACTTCGGAAGAGACAAAAGCAATTTTCATAAAGCAGTTTTAGGTATATGGTATATAGGTATAAGGAAATTTATTTTTAAATATAGGTCTCTCATCTTAGTTCTATTATTAACAGAATAAATCTTGTATTACGAATATTGATTCAATTTATAAATAATTTTTATTAAATGGGAAGTTTATGGTATTAGGTATGGAGGTTTTCCATACTGTTTTAAGGTATCCATTTGTAAAAAATAATTGTATCTTGCTGTGCATATAAGCTTGCAGTTAATAAAATTATTAGAGAAATAGCAACAGTTAATTTCATATTTTTCCCTTCCGAATGGTTTTAAATTGAAATAATTTAGAAGTATGAAGCTAAATAAAAATAATTTTGTAATATTTCCAAAGGGTGATCCAAATAACCAATCTATAATTTTTATTCACGGATTCCCCTTTGATCATAATATGTGGAATTTTCAAATAGAAGCATTAAGTTCGAATTATTTTTGTATTTCTTATGATTTAAGGGGTCTCGGAGAATCCGCCGTAGGGGATGGACAATATACTATAGAAATGTTTGCGGACGATATTCACTATATTATAAAAGAAAATGATTTTATAAAGCCTGTTGTATGCGGACTTTCAATGGGAGGATATATTGCCCAAAGAGCAGTTGAAAAAAATGAGAATCTTTTCAATGCCCTTATTTTATGTGATACTAAATCTGTTGCTGATAATAATGATGCAAAATTGAAAAGAGCCGAGGGAATAAAAAAAATAAATGAATTTGGTGTGAAAAGATTTATTGAAGAATTTATTCCAAACTGTTTTGCTGATGAATCAATTACAAAACCGGGTAATATTTATAAAGAAACATTGAGCAGAAGCTTAAGCTTTTCAGCGGAAGGAGTTAAAGGATGCCTCCTTGCAATGGCAGGAAGAACAGATACAACAGAATTTCTTTCTGAAATAAAAATCCCCGTACTTCTAATTTGTGGAGAAAAAGATAAACTAATACCGCCCTACATTATGGAGGAAATGGCTCAATCAATTCCAGACTCTGAATATCATGTTATTCCGAGTATAGGACATATAACTCCACTTGAAAAACCAGAGGTTGTAAATAAAATAATTAAAGATTTTCTTTCCAGAAAAGTAAAACCAAAATAAAAAGCAAGAAGTAGAAGCAATTTTAGATAATGCTTGTTAGTCGGTCGTGCTGCATCTAACTAATAACAGGAATTGAAAGTATCAATATATTTTTTAATGTATTGTTCTTTTTTCTTTAACTTATATTGCATTATGAAACGTGGATGTTCTAATATTATTATGCTTTCAAAGAACTTAAATTCTTTATTAAGTTCATTCAGGTAGTTAAAGTTTTTCTTTCCAAGACAAATAACAATATCCTTTCTTGCGCCAAAATTTATCTGCTTTTGTAAAGAAGAAATTAAATGCGGTTTCAGGATCCGGTAAAGTTCTTTACTGTCATAATAGTTATAGTTCTTTCCATCACTCAGCAAAGCAAGAGGATAAACAGCACCCATAAAAAATTTTGAATAAAACTTTTTCACTCCGCCAAATTCATTGATAAAAGAATAAACAAACCTGCTTGATAATTCGGGTTTTTTAATTAAGCTGTTTTTTATTCCGCAGTATTCTTCGAGTACAATTGGGTCTGTAAATGCAATTCCGGTTACTCCGCCACCAAATCTTCCAGGGTTAATTCCAAGAATAAAAACTCTTTCATTGGTGTCATCAAAAAATCGGTTATAAAATTCCTTAACTATTATCTTCACGTCCTCAACCTTGTAAGGATTTAATACTTTAATATTTCCAGGTAAAGTTTTTGGAGATTTTAGATTTGTAAAAAAGTTAATTGCTTTTTGAGAGAAGGTTTGCATAGGAGAATTCATTATTAATAAAAGAAAACCTCATAATTAATAAACTTTCCTTTCTCATATTTAAACTTCGCACTGAAAAACTTATCCCGGAAGATCCATTCCATAAATATTTTGTCGCCATCCCACAAATTTAATGAAGTTAGTTTATCATTTGATATCCATTCAAGATTTCCTTCTGTTGAATCAATAAGCTCACCCACATAATTATCTGCAGTAAAGATGAAAACATACCAATCGTATTTTCCGTCAAAATTCGGGAAGGTAATAAAACCATGCATCCGGGGATTTTTAATCTTTAAACCAGATTCCTCAAACACTTCTCTTATTGCACAATCTTCAGGGCTTTCGCCTTTATCAAACTTTCCTCCCAAACCATTCCATTTTCCCTCATGGTAATCATCTTTCTTTTTAATTCTGTGTATCATTAATGTTTTATTATTTGTTTTGTCCATTACATAACAAAGAGTTGCCAATTTCATAATAAGATTTTAATTATATTTTATTGAAAAATGTATTGACACTATTATCTCGTGAGATTATGTTTTCTTGTTCAAATTTATTTCATACTTTTCAAATATAAAGATAAAATATATTTGTCTCTTTAATTAATTTTAGAAATATTTGAACAGAATTTAAAACACAAAATAATATTCAGCAGGAGGATTAATATTATAATGGTCAGTATTCAAAATGAAACAGAGGATATGGATATAAAGTCTGAAAAAGATTTACCGGAACCCGAATCTATGCTTCATTTTCCGGAAGGGGAAGATGAAAGAAATTTTAAACCTAAAATGAGCAGGAAAAAAAGTAAAGAAGATGAAGAAGAAGATGACTTTGATGACGAGAGCGAAGATAATGAGTTTGAGGAGGAAGAAGATGACTTTGAAGAAGAGGATGATTTTGAAGATGAACCATCGGATGAAGATGAATTATATGAAGAAGATTTTGATTTTGATGATGACGAGGATCTTCTTGATGATGACGAGGATGTTCCTTATAACTGATAACTACCAGCCAAGAAATTTCTCTTTTAGCAGGTAATTTTGAACATAATCGGTTATTCCATCTTCCAGCGACATTGGAGGTTTGGAATAGCCAGCTTTTTTTATTTTATCCATTTTAGCTTCAGTAAAATATTGATACTTCTCAAGGAGATGAGCAGGCATATCAAAATATTCTATCTCTGCATTTTTATTCATAGCATTAAACAGTGAATTAACAAGGTCATTCCATGTTCTTGCTTTACCGGAACCAATATTAAACAAACCATTTTTGTCTGGATGCTCAAGAAAGAAGAGAGTCATATCAACGGCATCTTTTATATAAATAAAATCTCTCATCTGCTCGCCATCTTTGTATTTTGGATCAGCAGATTTAAATAATCTTGTTTTACCTGTATCGCTTATCTGTTCATATGCTTTGTGAACAACAGAACGCATATCTCCTTTATGATATTCATTTGGGCCATAAACATTAAAATATTTTAATCCAACCACCTTGTTTGTTATTCCTCTTTTCAAAGCCCAGAGATCAAACATCATTTTAGAATAACCGTACATATTTAATGGTCTTAATAAATGCATGTCTGCTTCGCGATCATCAAAACCGAGAGAGCCATCTCCGTAAGTTGCAGCAGATGAAGCATAAATGAACCGGACTTCTTTTGTTAAGCAATATTCGACAAGTTTTTTTGAATATTCAAAATTATTACTTAAGAGAGAATCAGCATCTTTTTCAGTAGTGGAGGAATTTGCACCCATATGAATAATAGCAGTTGGAATCTCAAGAGCGGAGGTCTCTGTCAGATTTATAAAATCATCTTTATGAATGAAATCTCTGAAATTCAATCCAACTAAGTTTTTCCATTTTTCTTCATTGCCAAGGCTGTCAACTATAATTATATCATCAAAATTAATAGTATTAAGACGCCATATAATTGCGCTTCCTATAAAGCCTGCGCCGCCCGTTACAATTATCATTGTTATAATCAATATGTTTTTAATAGAATCTAATTTAATTATATTTGTTTGCCTTTACAAAAGAAACAGGATTATCATTATTATAATTGACAAGACAGGAATATTTTTTATATTTGAAATAAAGTTTAGTTAGTTCTTTCAAAAATTTATCCTTATCAAGAACGGCAGAGGGAACAGGCCCGAAGACGCCGTAGCAACCGATCCCGATTTACCGGGATGTCAGGTGCTAATTCCTGCCCCCGATTGTTCGGGGGAAAGATGAGATGAAGACGGATGCATTTGTAACCTCTTCTAATCATCGGAAGAGGTTTTTCATTTTAAATAAAAGATATGAGTTCAACATTCGAAATATTAAATAAGTTATTAAACGAGAGAATTCTTGTTCTCGATGGTGCTATGGGAACAATGATTCAGAGATATCGCTTATCAGAAGATGATTTCAGAGGTGAGCGATTTAAAGATTGGCCACATGATCTTAAAGGCAATAATGATCTTTTAAGTATAACGAAGCCTTCGGTCATTAAGGAAATACATAAAGCCTATCTTTCTGCCGGTTCAGATATAATTGAGACAAATACTTTTAATGCTACTGCAATCTCACAAGCTGATTACAAGCTTGAAGAGCTTTCGTATGAATTAAATTATCAGGCAGCAATTAACGCAAGGCAGGCTGTTGATGAATTCTTAAAAGAAAATCCCGGCAGTAAACCTCGTTTTGTTGCGGGGGCTTTAGGACCGACAAATAAAACTTTGTCTCTCTCTCCAAATGTAAATGATCCCGGTTACCGTGCAGTTACATTCGATCAGATGATGAAAGCATATTATAATGCGGCAAAAGGTCTTGTTGATGGCGGAGTAGATATCCTTTTAATTGAAACAGTGTTTGATACATTGAATGCAAAAGCTGCAATTTATGCTCTTGAAGAATATTGTGCTGAAGTTAAAAAATATATTCCAATCATTGTTTCGGGAACCATAGTAGATCTTAGCGGAAGAACATTATCAGGACAAACAACAGAGGCATTTTTAATTTCAGTTTCTCATACGAAAAATCTTTTATGTGTTGGTTTGAATTGTTCTTTAGGCGCAAAGCAGATGAGACCGTTCATTCAGGAATTGGCAGACAAAGCTCCCGTTTATGTAAGTGTTTATCCAAATGCCGGTTTGCCTAATGAGATGGGAGAATATGACGAATCTCCAGAAACGATGTCGAAAATGATCGAGGACTTTGCTTCAAGCGGATTTGCAAATATTATTGGCGGCTGCTGTGGTACAACCCCAGAGCATATACGACAAATTGCTCGGGCTGCTGCAAAATGTAAGCCGAGAAAAATTCCTGTTATTGAAAAATATTTGAGACTAAGCGGGATTGAACCCCTTGTTATTCATCCCCAAACAAATTTTGTAAATATTGGTGAAAGAACAAATGTTACCGGATCAAAGAAGTTTGCCAATCTTATTTTATCAGGAGATTATGAGGGAGCGCTTGCAGTTGCACGAAATCAGGTTGAGGGAGGTGCACAAATTCTTGATATTAATATGGATGAAGGTCTTCTTGATTCAGAAGAGGCAATGACTAAATTTCTTAATCTTCTTTCTGCAGAACCGGATATAGCTAAACTTCCTTTTATGATTGATTCTTCAAAGTGGACCGTAATTGAAGCAGGACTGAAAGGCTTGCAGGGGAAAGGTATAGTTAATTCTATCAGTCTCAAAGAAGGCGAAGAAGTTTTTAAAGAACGTGCAAAAAAAATACAGCAATATGGTGTCTCAGTAATTGTTATGGCTTTTGATGAAAAGGGTCAGGCCGATACTTTTGAAAGAAGAACAGGAATCTGCAAAAGAGCGTACAAAATTCTTACAGAAGAAATTGGCTTCACTCCCGAAAATATAATTTTTGACCCTAATGTTTTAACTGTTGCAACAGGAATTGAAGAACATAATAATTATGCTGTAGATTTTATTGAAGCAACCCGGTGGATAAAGCAAAATCTTCCGCATGCAAAAGTTAGCGGCGGAATAAGTAATGTCTCTTTCTCTTTCAGAGGGAATAATATCGTTCGCGAAGCAATGCATTCTGCTTTTCTCTTTCATGCTATTAAAGCCGGGCTTGATATGGGAATTGTTAATTCTGGGCAGCTTGAAGTATATGAAGAGATACCAAAAGATCTTCTTGTTCTTGTAGAAGATGTTCTTCTTAACAGAAGAAAAGATGCCACCGAAAGATTAGTTGATTTTGCAGAAAATATTAAGAAGAAAGATAAAACCGAAATAAAAGTTGATGAATGGAGAAATTCTTCTGTTCAGGAAAGATTAAACCATGCACTTATAAAAGGAATAGTTGATTACATTGAGCAGGATACTGAGGAAGCAAGAAAGCTCTATCCCAAACCAATTGAAGTTATTGAAGGTCCCTTAATGGATGGAATGAGTGTCGTTGGCGATTTGTTTGGTTCGGGTAAAATGTTTCTGCCTCAAGTTGTAAAGAGCGCAAGAGTTATGAAAAAGTCTGTTGCTTATCTGATCCCTTTTATTGAAAAGGAAAAATCAGAAGCGAATGACACTCGCGAAATTGGAAAAGTTTTAATGGCGACCGTAAAGGGCGATGTTCATGATATTGGAAAAAATATAGTTGGTGTCGTTTTGGGTTGTAACAATTATAATGTTATTGATTTAGGAGTAATGGTCTCTGCAGAAAAAATTCTGCAAACTGCAATTGATGAAAAAGTTGATGTAATCGGATTAAGCGGCTTAATTACACCTTCACTCGATGAAATGGTTAATGTTGCCAAGGAGATGGAAAGAAGAGGATTTAAATTACCCCTGCTGATTGGTGGTGCAACAACTTCTAAAATTCATACAGCTGTAAAGATTGCCCCAAGCTACAGCGGTTCGGTTATTCATGTTCTGGATGCTTCAAGGAGTGTTCCGGTTGTCAGCAACCTTCTAAAAGAAGATAAATCGGTTAAAGAAAATTTTAGCAAAGGAATTAAGAATGAGTATAAACACCTTAGAGAAAATCATTTAAAAAGGATTGGAGAGAAAAAATATCTTACAATTGAAAAAGCGAGAGAGAATCATCTCAAAACAGACTGGAGTAAAGCGAAAATTATAAAACCGGGAACTATTGGCATAATGGTTCTAAAAAATTTCCCTATTGAAACTTTAAGAAAATATATTGACTGGACACCATTCTTTCTTACCTGGGAACTTAAAGGGAAATATCCCGCTATTTTTGAAAATGAAAAGTATGGAGTTGAGGCTAAAAAACTTTATGAAGATGCAAATAAACTTCTTGATAAGATAATTTCAGAAAAACTACTTAAGGCAAATGGGGTGTTTGGCTTGTTCCCCGCCAACACAGTTGGCTGTGATGATATTGAAATCTATACCGATGATACTCGCGAAGGAGTTAAAAGAGTTTTACATACTTTGCGTTCTCAAACACCAAAGTCTGATAAACTTCCTAACTTAGCACTTGCTGATTTTATCTCTCCCAAAGAGAGCGGTAAAGACGATTACATTGGTGCTTTTGCCGTTACTGCAGGGATTGGTATTGAAAAGCTCATTAAGAAATATGAAAAAGAACACGATGATTACAATTCAATTATGGTTAAAGCTCTTGCGGACAGGTTAGCCGAAGCTTTCGCTGAACACTTACATGAAATAGTAAGAAAAAAATACTGGGCTTATGCATCTGAAGAAAAATTCACTAACACTGAGTTGATAAAAGAAACCTACCAGGGAATAAGACCTGCACCAGGTTATCCTGCCCAGCCGGATCACACCGAAAAGAAAATTATTTTTGATCTTCTTGATGTTGAAAAAAATACGGGAATTAATTTAACAGAAAATCTTGCAATGTATCCTGCTGCATCTGTATCGGGGTTATTCTTTTCTCATCCAGAATCAAAATATTTTGATGTTGGTAAGATTGGGAAAGATCAAGTTTTGGATTATCATCGAAGGAAAGGAATGAGTGTAGAAGAAATAGAAAAGTGGTTAGGGCCAATTCTTAATTATGATGTATAAAAAGAAATAAAATATTTATGTATGTCAAATGAATAACAACAGAACGGATACATTATATGCCCTTTTGATCGATATAGTCGCTCCTGATGAAAAATCCCTTGAGCAATCTTGAATTGTCATGGCTATTTTTCACATCGATATTATTTCTTTTTCAAATATCTTATTGTTTTTGTTATCGCTTGAGATAATTTGTATTAAAAATGAGTTTCAGATAAAATGATATATTAAAAAGAATTATCCAATCTCATTAGGAACTTTCAATTATAAAGTCAACATCGCATAGTGGTCTTATCAGAGGGATCCGCAGGTGGGATCTTGTTGCTCTTATTATTAATGGAACAATTGGCGCAGGTATTTTTGGACTGCCGGCAAAGATTTATAGCCTCACAAATACATATAGTTTGGTTGCATTTTTAGTTTGTGCAATTGTCATTTGCTTTATAATCTTTTGTTTTGCAGAAGTAAGCAGCCGTTTTACAGAAACTGGTGGGCCATATCTTTATGCACGCAAAGCCTTTGGTCCATTCATTGGATTCGAGATTGCATGGCTAGCCTGGCTTACAAGAATAACCGCTTTTGCTACTATCTGTAATTTGCTTGTCAACTATCTTGCATTTTTCTTGCCTGAAGCAAGTTCGGAATTTTGGCGTACAATTATTGTAACAGGTATCATTGTCTTGCTCACAATAATAAATATTCTTGGTGTGCGGGAAACAGCTATTGTTAGTAATATTTTTACAATAGGTAAACTGACTCCTCTAATACTTTTTATTTTAGTTGGAATATTTTTTATCAATTTTGAAAATTACTCTTTTGAAGTTTCTCCGGATTACAGTTCTTTCTCAATAGCTGTAATGCTTTTAGTTTTTGCATTTACAGGATTTGAAGCTTCAACAATAACTGCAGGAGAGGTCAAAGACCCTCGAAAAAATTTTCCTTTTGCGTTGTTTATGGCTTTAGGTGTGGTTGTGATGCTTTATGTTTTAATACAATTTGTATGCATTGGCACATTACCTGCTTTGGCAAATTCGGAAAGACCACTTACTGATGCGAGCTTCCGCTTTCTTGGCAGAGCAGGAGCTTCGATTATTTCAATTGGTGCTCTCATTTCCATGTCGGGCGCATTAAATTCTGCCATGCTCGCTTCTACCCGGCTTCCTTTTGCGTTAGCAGAACAAGGACAACTTCCAAAAATTCTTTCAGCAACTCATAGCCGTTTTCATACACCATACCTTTCAATACTTCTTTCATCGGCTGCAATTCTTACAATTTCATTATCATATACGTTTATGTCCGCACTTACTATTACTACAATTACAAGATTAATAATTTACATTGCAACATGTGGCGGGCTGCTTGCTCTGCGTCGCAATAGTAAAGAAAGAGAAGCAATATTCAAAATACCGGCGGGAACATTTGTTTCAATCACTGCTCTTTTACTTTGTGTATGGTTACTTTCTAGTAGTGCATGGCGTGAAGTACGTGATGTAACCATTGTAATAGCAGCCGGATTAATTTTTTATTTTATTTACAGCTCTATAAAAAAGAAATCCCGTTCAGGGGAGCAGAAAATTCATTAAAGGCTTTCTTAATTCAGTTCTGAGGAATTGTCTTTTAGAATTTTAAATCCAGTCCTAATTCCAATGCACCATAGCTTAATGTTCCAAAACCAACCCTGCCGGTCACAGCAAGATTTGAATTAAACCAATACCTTATTCCTCCTTGCACACCAAACCATAAACCACCATGCGAAGGTGTCGGATAATTTCTCCCCGGTCCGCTATAACTAACCGAGCCGCCATCATAAGCAAGAACAATCCCGGCATAAGGATCAAGTGGTTCATTCCCCCGAATTGTAAAATGATAATTCCCTTGTGCACCAATCAGAATATTTGTGTAGCTCCATTTACCACCGGTAAAACTATCGCTGTAACCCCAGTATCTTAAAACTCCACCAATACCAATATTACCAAAGTTATTAATATTAATAGCATACTCATAATTGCCGCCAAATTGGAATGATGAACCTAAAAAGGAGAGGCCTATTGATGGACCAGCATAATGTTTCTCGATTGTGTATTGTGCTTTAATAGGAGATTGAAATAAAAGACATATTATTGCCCCCAAAATAAAGTATCTGAAAATCTTTTTAATCATTTTAATTTCCTTAAATCCTGGTAGTAATTATAAACAAATTCCTTGTTTTACTCTATATATTCATTTGTGAACTTTTTGTGATGAATGCGTGGTTTGTTTTTACTATAATTCATATGTAAAATTTAAAGAAAGTTTATATGATGAGAACAAAACCCAAATTATTATTTTTAATTCCATTGCTGCTGATTACCGTATATGCTGCATTACAAACATCAGATAATGCTGCGGGTTCTTATATTAATCAAATGATGTCTGACTCAACTAAAAATTCCAAAGGAGAAAACATGGAAAATAAAGTAGTAAAAACAGAAGAGGAATGGAAGAAAGAGCTTACACCGGAAGAATACCATGTTTTAAGAGAGAAAGGAACAGAAAGAGCATTTACAGGAAAATATGATCACTTCTTTGAGAAGGGAATTTACAAATGTGCAGCCTGTGGAAATGAACTTTTTAGTTCGGATAAAAAATATGATTCGGGGTGTGGTTGGCCCAGCTACTGGACTGCACTTGCAAAAGACAAAGTTATCCTTAAGGAAGATAAGAGCTATGGTATGATAAGAACAGAGGTAATGTGTGCAAGATGCGGTAGTCATCTTGGGCATGTTTTTGATGATGGACCTGAACCCACTGGTTTACGTTATTGTATCAATTCTGTTTCGCTGGATTTTGAGAAGAGAGAAGACAAATAATTTTTTTGAATCAATTGAGACTTACAATAGGGGTAATTTTTTCTAAAAGTTTTTTCCTCATTTGTAAAAACCGTTATGTGTTGAATAACACATTACATTTAACTTTATTTTGAATTAAAAATTCTAAATATAACTTAGTGGTTTACAAGCGGAATAATTAATAAAAATCATATTTTTCGTGTTAGTCATTTTTAACTGATTAATTATAAGGAGGTTACTATGCCATTACGTCTTTTCTTAATAGGATTGTTTCTCGTCATACCAGTTATGCTCCACGCACAGGAAAAAATGGATAAAAAAATGGACGAGCATAAAACTACACATATTATGCATGTGCCCAGCGATTTAACATGGGTTGATGGACCAGCATCTCTGCCAAAAGGAGCGAAGGTTGCTATGCTGGAAGGAGATATGAAAACCGGACCTTTTACGGTTCGCGCAAAGATCCCTGCCAACTATAAAATTCCTCCGCACT
>Ga0154732_1172_pt2 | contig 69466 bp, 71 predicted proteins | sample Rifle2008BG16ft_FD_105740 | JGI IMG/M metagenome (GOLD analysis project Ga0154732, IMG submission 105740) | Ignavibacteria bacterium RBG_16_34_14 | reverse complement strand
TTTTGTAAGAAAATTTTTTTATCACAAATATAAACCAGAGAGTTTCAGACTCTCTGGTTTTTTATTACCTTCATACAAATTCAAATCAAATATATCTTCTTTAATAGCTATATTTACAAAATATAAAAACCGTATACCTATATACCATGTACCATATACCGAAAGTAACGGATATGAGATACGAGAATCATTACACGAATATATATTGAGCTATGAGAAACTAATGTTCAGTTTTCTTCCCCTAGGCGGTTCGAACGAAATTGGTGCAAACTGTTTTTATTTAAACATTGAAGGAACCGGAATAATCATTGACTGTGGAATGCATCCGCAGAAAACAGGACTTGAAGCACTCCCTTCATTTGATCTTATAAAAGATAAACCAGTAGATTTCTTACTTATTTCTCATGCTCACCAGGATCATTTAAGTGCACTTCCTTTCCTTGTTCAAAGACATCCTTATGTAAGAATTATTTCAACTCCTCAAACACGTGCTCTTGCTGAGCTTACTCTTCACGATTCAGTTTCGATATGGAAGGAACAAATTGATGAAGAAGAAATGAAAGTGTATTCCCACGAAGAAATTGATCTGCTGATTCGATCAATCGAGTATAAAGCTTATGGTGAAGAATTTTTTCTTTCAGGATATAATCATAGATCTTCAGAACCAATAAAAATTACTTTTTTTGATTCGGGACATATTTTAGGTTCCACCGGAATATTAATTGAATACAATGAAGAAAATATTTTTTATACGGGTGATATAAATTTAAATCACCAGGAACTTCTAACAGGAGCCAAACTTCCCAAAACAAACATCAACACTTTAATAATTGAAACCACTTATGGCAGTACCGATTCATCAAACTTAAAAAGCTGGAAGGATGAAAAAGAAAGATTTGCGATTGAAGCAAACAAAATTTTAGACAAGGGAGGATCAATACTCCTTCCGGTTTTTTCTCTTGGAAAAACTCAGGAAGTTTTGGCAGTAATTTGGAACCTGATGTTGAATGGGAAACTTATACAAACTGATATTTACACAGGAGGGTTAGGAAGAAAAATAAACCGCGTTTATGATTACAACAGGTATGTTGTTAATTATTCCGATCCCGATTTTGAATTAATGGTAATTCCACAAAAAAATATTTATGAAGTTGAAAACTATAACGATTTCTTCAGGATCCCTTCTTTAATTCTTGCTCCAAGCGGAATGATGCTTGAACAAACAATTTCATTTCAGCTTGGTAAGAAGTGGTTTAACAGGAAAGATTCTGCAATCTTTACCGTGGGTTATATGGAGCCTAAAACTCCTGGTTATAAGTTTGCGAACACCTATAAGGGAGATAAAATAAAACTAACCGAATATGATGATCCCATTGAGGTTAAATGTTTAATAAAAAATTTCAGATTTACTGCTCACTCCAAAAGAGAAGAGCTTCTTGAAATAGTTAAAAAGCTTAATGCTCAAAATGTTATTCTGGTACATGGAGAGCCGCCATCAATTGATTGGGTTGGTGAGAATATCCTCAAACAAAATAAGAGCATAAAAGTCTTTACTGCTCAAACAGGGGAAGAGATAATATTAGCTTAAATTTTCGGAAAAATTTCAATAATTATGTAAAAATATCTTTCTAAAATCTCTCTAAACTTAATTTCTAAAACGGCATTGTTGTTGTATTACGATTGGATCATAATATAATTGAAGTAAAACAGTAGAAATAATTGTGAATATATATAAAAGAAGAATTGTTGCTTTTGTTATTGGAAAACTTATTGGAGGTAAAGAAATTTCCAGAGTTTTTGATAGGACAACTTCTTCTTATAATGAAGTAGCCGGCGAAGTATCAATTACAAGTATAAATGTTTACGATACTGAAAAAAACGAAATGATAACCGGAAGCGGGGATGATAAAGGTATTTCACTTTATGATTTTGTAACAGCTAAATTTATTGATATAAAAATCTACGGTGAAAAGTTTGATGGATTTGATTACGAATCTAAAAAAGTGTTTTATGGTGATATGAAAGAAAATACAGTTTCATTTTTTGATTTTCAGGATTCAAAACATCATTACTACATTATGCTTAATCCATATGAAAATGTAACAGAAAATCTGGGATTGTTAATCTGATTAAGTAAAATTTATTCCTGCCTATAGCCTTCTCTGATAATCGGAATTAAATTCTATAATCATTAACTTTTATTATTCTCATTAATATTTTTAATAAAAAGATTATAGATATGTATAAAATAAATTTGTTTGCCCTCTTACTTTTCACTGCTTTACTACTAAGCTCCTGTTCGGAAGAAAAAAAAGAAACACTCGTTGGGCAATGGGAACCGGTAATCAGACCATACAACCTCGGTTCGGTATTAATTTTTGAAGATGACAGTTCTTTCACACAAATAAAAGAAGCAAGGGTTAATTATACTTATAAACTTGTTGGTGATACTCTCATCTCTACTTCATTTGATGGATTTACAGGGAAAGAAATAATTGATACTGCCCATGTTGCAATTTCTGGTGATACCCTTATACTTGTTCGCGGAAAAGTTGGTGACCAGCAGGAAACAGTTATGAAAAGGTACGATTCTATTTATACAAATACAAAAGGTATTGTGGGCCTCTGGGTATGGCCACATCAATCCGGGAAAGATGCAATCTCAGAATATCATCCCGGTGGTAAAGCTTCAGTAAGTGTTCTTATTGAAAAAGGGCAGGGAAATTATTTTGTTAATAGAGATTATTTAACTGTAATAATGCCGGGGACGACTTTACGTGATATTTATTTTAAGCTGAAAGGTGATTCACTCTTCTTTCCTGATAAATTTGCCCCGTTTGGGAATGCATTTTACAGGGTTACAAATGAGAAAGACTAGTAACAAAAAATTGAATTTAGCTGAACTTAAAAAAACAGTTAAGGAAAATTCAAATGCATATCTTTCAGAATTTCTCCAGAGATTCTTTAAGACAGGGAAAGGAGATTATGCCGAAGGGGATCTTTTTGCAGGAATAAAAGTTCCTGTCTCAAGAAAAATCGCAAAGCAATTTAATGATTTACCCCTCAATGAGCTTTCCATTTTAATAAAATCAAAAATTCATGAAGAAAGATTAATTGCACTTTTTATTCTTGTTGATAAGATGAAGAAAGCAGATGAAACAAAGAAGGAAAAAATTTATAAGCTCTATCTTAAAAACCTTAAGTATATTAATAACTGGGATCTGGTTGATCTTTCAGCAGGGAAAATTATCGGGGAATATTTATTTGATAAAGAAAAAAAACTTTTATTTGAACTCTCAGAAGGAGATCTCTGGGAAAAAAGAATTGCAATTATGTCAACATTAAATTTCATAAAGAAGAAAGATTACAAAACAACTTTAACGATTGCGAAATTGCTTCTTAAAGATAAACATGATCTTATTCATAAAGCTGTAGGCTGGATGCTTCGTGAAATCGGAAATAGGGATATTGAAACAGAAGAATATTTTCTTAAAATATATTATAAAAATATGCCGAGAACTATGCTGCGCTATGCAATAGAAAAATTTCCGGAGGTAAAAAGACAAGCATATCTGAAAGGGAAAATATGATGCCTGATATGAAGAAAAGAATTAATATTCCTGCAGGAACAATCTGGGAAGATGTGGTTGGCTACTCAAGAGCAGTAAAAGTTGGGAATGTTATTGAAATCTCCGGAACTGCTGCTGTTGACAATGGAAAAGTTATAGGTAAAGGAAATGCCTATGAACAGACAAAATTCATTATTGAAAAAATTAAAATGACACTTGAATCACTTGGTTCGGGAATGAAGGATGTAGTAAGAACAAGAATTTATGTAACAGACATTTCCAAATGGGAAGAAATCGGAAAAGCACATGGCGAATTCTTCAAGAATATAAAACCAGCTACAGCAATGGTGGAAGTAAAATCTCTTATTGATCCTGATATGATTGTTGAGATAGAAGCAACTGCAATTATAATAGAGGAATGGAAATAAATTCTAGTATTCTTTCATTATAAAATGCTTTTCTTTTTTTTAATGAAGCTTTTAAGTAATTTGAAATGGTATAAAGGTATAGGGGTATATGGTATAAAATATAATAATATTTCCTTATACCTTTATACCCTATACCTATATTTTTTTTAGGATTAGATTTTATATAGAAGAATCTAAACAGAACATGTGGAAGGATTTAAAAAATATTTTCATTCAGATTAGAGAATATCTTAATGTTCCCATAATTACTATTAGCAAAACCGAAATCACTCTCTGGACAATTATTTATTTCATCTTTCTTACATTTCTGCTTTTTTATTTAACAAGCAAGCTAAGAAAATGGGTTGTATATAAGCTTCTTGCCAAGAGTAAAATTGATCTTGGTGTGCGTGTTGCTGTAGGAACAATTTTCAGATATATAATTCTTATTATAGGTTTAATAATTGTTCTTCAAACCGTAGGAATTGATTTAAGCACTGTAACAATTCTTGCAGGTGCTTTGGGCATCGGTATCGGGTTTGGTCTTCAGAATATTACCAATAATCTTGTAAGCGGAATAATAATTTTATTTGAACGCCCAATAAAAGTCGGGGACAGGATTGAAGTTGGGGATATTTCAGGAGATGTTGTAAGAATTTCAATGAGATCAACCACAATCATTACTAATGATAATATTTCTATTATCGTTCCTAATTCAGATTTTATTTCATCAAAAGTGATTAACTGGAGCCATGTAGACAGGAATATCCGCTTGAATTTTCCGGTTGGGGTTTCATATAAAGAAGATCCTCAAAAAATAAAAAAGCTTTTACTTGAAGTTGCACATGAAAATGAAGGAGTTCTTAAAGAACCTAAACCGGATGTACTGTTTGATAATTTTGGTGACAACTCATTAATTTTTAATCTCAGGGTATGGACGCGTGAGTATATTAATCGGCCCGGAGTCTTAAAAAGCCAGATATATTATGCAGTTTTTGAAAAGTTTGCAAAGAATGGAGTGGAAATTCCTTTCCCGCAGAGAGATATTCATTTAAAAAGCAGTTCAGCCCCGATTTTAATTCAAACAGGAGAAAAACAATCTTCCTAAAATTGTTCTCCTCACTGTAACCCTGGTTTTCGGCATCATTTTGGGCATTTTTATTTCAACTTTTATTAATAAGAAAAAAAAAGATGGCAATAAAAAGGAAGATTTGGTAGAATTAATTAAAGAGTGATTTACATTCCTGATTGATTTTAGAATAAAGATCAAATCTGGCTGTTCCTTGCATATTGACTAATTTCCTTGTAGTTTTAACACAGTTCTTTTTCGCCCCTAGAGGGCGATTTTTGTTTCTATGAATATTAATGCAGGAAATATTAAAGAGATTACAGAAGAAGTTGTCACAAACTTCGGTTATTTCCTGATTGATTTCAATCTCAGAGGTCATGGAAGAAACCAGGTGATTGAAGTTTATATTGATGGTGAGCATTATATTAATGCTGATGATTGCTCTAAGGTAAGCCGGGAATTAAACAATAAGATTCAAAATATTATTGGACAGGATAAGTTTTACAGGCTTGATGTTTCTTCTCCTGGAGTTGACAGACCATTAAAGTTTATAGAGCAGTTCCCAAAGCATTTAAATAAGAAATTTGAACTCGCTTATCTGCAGGATGATGAAACCAAAAACACAGAGGCTCAGTTAATTGAAGTTCAGGCTGATGAGCTAAAATTTCTAACAAAGGATAAAAAAGAAATTATTGTTAAATTCAAAAATATTATTAAAGCAAAAGTATTATTAAGTTTTTCATAGAGGAGATATTATAAAATGAATGTAGACATTGTTGAATCCTTTGCCCAGATGGTAAGGGAAAAAGGCATTGATAAAGATGTGTTAGGAGGCATTCTTGAGGAAGTATTTGGATTGTTGATTAAAAAGAAATATGGCGAGGATGCAAAGTATGATGTTGTTGTCAATATGGATAGAGGAGATATTGAGTTATATATAGAACGTGAAATAGTTGAAACAGTTGAGAATCCCAATACACAAGTAAGCCTTGAAGAGGTTAACAGGAAAGGAAATGAAGATGAATTGGATATCGGTGATGATTATTCGGAAAAGATTGAACTGATTTCATTAGGAAGAAGACTTATAACTCTTGCAAAACAAAGTTTAAATCAGAAGATACGCGAGATTGAAAAGGATGTAATCTATAATGAGTATAAAGAATTGCTGGGTGAGATTGTAGTTGGAGATATTTATCAAATCAGGAAGAGTGATATACTTGTTAATCATAATAAAAACGAATTGGTTCTCCCGCGTTCTGAACAAATCCCCTTTGAACGTTATAAAAAAGGAGAGACTGTAAGGGCAATTGTTAAAGAAGTTAAAAAGGGCAGCAGCGGTCCTGTAATCATAGTGTCTCGTGCAGATAACCTGTTCCTTAGAAGACTTTTCGAGATTGAAATCCCCGAAATATATGATGGTATTATTGAAATTAAATCAATTGCCCGTGAACCGGGTGAAAGAGCAAAAGTCGCAGTTGAATCGCAGGATTCAAGAATAGATGCAGTAGGTGCATGCGTTGGAATGAAAGGAGTTCGTATTCATGCAATTGTAAGAGAGCTTAACAATGAGAATATAGATGTTATAAATTATTCCGAAGATCCATATACTTTTATTCAGAAAGCATTAGCTCCTGCAAAACTAAAAAAGATCGAAATTGATGAGGAAATAAAAAAAGCTACTGTTAATGCAGACAGTGACCAGGTATCTCTCTTAGTTGGAAGGAATGGTGTTAATATCCGTCTTGCAATGAAACTAACAGGTTATGATATCGAAGTGATCAGGGAAGAAAAACCGTTTGAAGAGTATGAAGAGGATATTGAACTGATTGATCTTAAAGATGAACTCGGTGAAGATATTTATCAACTTTTGATTAATCATCGCTATGATACTGCCATTGAAGTTTTAACGGCAGGTCCTGAAAAACTGAAAGAAATAGAGGCTCTTAACGAAGAAAAAATTAATGAGATCATTGAGATAATTAAATCACAATTTGAAGAAGAGGAAGAATAAACGGACAGCCTATGCCTGAAGTAAAAGAAAAGAAACTAAGAGTAGTTAAGCTTGCCTCGGAATATAATCTCTCTGCGGAAAATCTGTTAGAATTTCTGCAGAAAAAAGGACATGATGTTAAATCCCGTAATTCTTTGCTTTCCGACGAAATGATCCAGGACATTAATGATCATTTTAAAAAGGATATTGAAAAAGCTGAGAAGCATAAGAAAAAAGTTGCTGAATTTAATAAGAAAAGAACTGAAAAAGCTGACCGGGAAGAAAAAGAAAAAGCTGGAAAAGTTGAAGAAAAAATAACCGGAACTGTTGTTGAAGAAGTTGTGGTTCAGCAGGTTGAAGAGAAAGTTGAGTTCAAACCCGGAGAGCAGGGTATTTTAAAGAGGCCTGAAGAGATAAAAGAAGGAGAAAAAGCTTTTAAAACTCCAAAAGAAGCTGAGGTTGATAAAAGAAAAGGACTTAAAGTTGTTGGGAAAATTGATCTGGGGGGAGATAACAAAAAAGCAGAAGAAAAAGCTAAAGAAAAAGGGGGAGAAAAAGAATCTGTTATTAAAAAGAAGAAGAAACCAAAGCCAAGAAAAAAGCCTACCGAAACAGTTCCTGAAGACCCGGTAGTTGCTAAAAAGCGAAAGAAAATTAAGAAATTTGAAATTGACCAGAAGGAAGTTAAAGAAGCTATAAGAAAAACTCTTCTCAGCATGGATGAAACCGTTATGTCCGGCAGAGCTATACAGCGAAAGAGAAAAAGGAAAGAGAGAGAAGCTGAACAAGAAAAGCAGCAGGAACTAAGAATTATTGAAGAAAAAAAGATTAAAGTTAATGAATACATCTCAGCAAGCGAAATGGCAAACCTGATGGATGTCCAGGTCAGTGATGTAATTTCAAAATGTATTGAGCTTGGATTAATGGTATCAATAAACCAGAGACTTGATGTTGATACTATCACTCTCGTTGCTGATGAATTTGGATTTGAGGTTGAATTTCAGAAGGAATATACATCGGAAGTTCTTGAAGATACTCCTGATGATTCCGAAACACTAAAACCACGTCCACCTGTTGTCACAATAATGGGTCACGTAGATCATGGGAAAACATCATTACTGGATTATATAAGAAGATCAAATGTAGTTGCTGGAGAAGCAGGTGGAATTACGCAGCATATCGGGGCTTACCGTGTAGACATCGGAGATAATAAATTTATTACATTTCTGGATACTCCGGGTCACGAAGCATTTACAGCAATGCGTGCTAGAGGGGCCCAATTAACAGATATTGTTGTTATCGTTGTTGCTGCCGATGATGCAGTGATGCCCCAGACTGTTGAGGCAATTAATCATGCACAGGCGGCAAATGTACCGATTGTGATAGCAATAAATAAAATTGATAAGCCGGGTGCTAATCCGGAGAAAATAAAACAGCAGCTTGCAGATAGAAATATCCTTGTTGAAGAATGGGGAGGGAAAAACCAGTGTATAGAAATTTCTGCTAAGTTAGGTAAGAATGTTGATTTGCTTCTGGAGAAAATATTATTGGAAGCAGAACTGCTTGATTTAAAAGCAAATCCAGATAGGGAAGCAAGAGGTGCTGTTGTTGAGTCAGAGCTTGATAAGGGGAAAGGAATAACAGGAACCATTTTGGTGCAGAAAGGAATTTTAAAAATTGGAGATCCTTTTGTTGCCGGAGTTTATTTTGGGAAGGTAAGAGCAATGTTTGATGAAAGGGGTAAAAAAGTGTATGAAGCTTACCCCTCTGTTCCTGTACTTGTTCTTGGATTTGAAGGTGCACCCCAGGCTGGCGATAATTTTATTGTTGTAGAATCTGAGAGAGATGCAAGAGAAATCTCTATTAAAAGACAGCAGCTTAAAAGAGAACAGGATCAGAAACAGGTTCATCATATTACTCTTGATGAAATTGCTAAAAATATAAGTGTTGGCGGTGTTAAAGAGCTGGCTCTTATTGTTAAAGGTGATGTTGATGGTTCGGTTGAAGCTCTCTCCGATTCATTAATGAAATTATCTACTGAAGAGGTTGTTGTAAAAGTAATTCATAAAGGAGTCGGCGGAATATCGGAAAGTGATGTTCTTCTTGCATCTGCTTCCAATGCAATTATTGTTGGTTTTCATGTAAGACCCAATCTTAATGCAAGAAAACTTGCCGAATCTCAGAAAGTTGATATTCGCTTATATAACGTTATTTATGATGCAATTAATGAGGTTAAATCAGCTCTCGAAGGTCTTCTTTCACCGATAGTTTCTGAAGAAATTATTGCTACACTTGAAATTAGAGATACTTTTAAAGTTCCTAAATTCGGAACGGTTGCAGGATGTTATGTGCAGGAAGGTAAAATCACAAGAAACAGTAAAATCAGGTTAATAAGAGATGGAATTGTTGTTCACGATGGCGAAATAGGGTCACTAAGAAGATTTAAAGATGATGTAAGAGAAGTAGATGCAGGTTATGAATGCGGCTTGAACATTGCAAATTATAATGATGTTAAAGTTGGTGACGTGATTGAAGCCTACAAATTTGTAGAAACCAGGAAAAAGCTTGCATAGTTTATAACCTTCGAAGTTAAGATGTAGTTAACCACACGCTAACTTTTAAGGTTCTCATACTTCTTTTCAGAAAGGATTTCGTAAAATGCCTCACCGAGTAGAAAAAGTTGAAAATCTTATTAAGCAGGAAGTCAGTTTAATCTTTCTCCGGAAGCTTCAGGATCCGGCATTTGGATTCCTTACAGTGACAAATGTAAAAATAAGCCCCGATCTCAAAATCGCAAGAGTTTACATTTCTGTATTTGAAAAAGATAAAAGAGAATCTGTTCTTGAGAGAGTTAAATCTGTATCAGGATTTATCAGATCAGAGCTTGCTTCAAAAATAAGAATTAAATTTGTACCCGAATTGAAATTTTTTATTGATGACACGCTTGATTACGTTGAGAAAATTGATGGATTGATAAAAGAAATCCATAAGAATGATAACAAAGAGAACAGATGATCTCTCCGGAATTGACTTCAGAGCCGGAGAAATAATTCTTGTAGATAAACCTGCCGGCTGGTCCTCTTTCAAAGTTATAAGAAAAGTAAGAAATGCAATCGGGGTTAAGAAAGTCGGTCATGCCGGAACTCTTGACCCAATGGCTACCGGTCTTCTGATAGTTGCCACAGGTAAAAAAACAAAATCTATTAATGAATATCAGGCTCTTGAGAAAACTTATACCGGTACAATAACTCTCGGCAAAACATCCCCATCAATGGATCTTGAAACGGAAATAACGTCTGAAAAATCTTTTGATCATATTTCTGAAGAAGATATTGACAAAGTGAGAGATGAGTTTATTGGTAGAATTAAACAGATTCCTCCTATGTATTCAGCGGTAAAATACAAAGGTAAGAGTTTATATCATCTTGCAAGAAAAGGGAAAGTAGTTGAAAGGTCAGAAAGAGAAGTTACAGTATATGATTTTATAATTACTAAAATTAATCTTCCTGACGTTGATTTTGAAATAACCTGCTCTAAAGGAACTTACATTCGTGCAATTGCAGATGATTTTGGAAAAAAGCTCGGCTGCGGTGGGCTGCTTAGTTCCTTAAGAAGAACAAAGATTGGAAGTTATTCTGTTGAAGATACAATGAGGGTTGATGAGTTTATAGAAAAATTAACAACAAAATACTTACAATAATAGTAATACATCATACGCCTAATCAATTTCACTTTAAGTCATAATTCAGTTATATTTACACGCTATTTGTACCCAATAAACCGGAATATGCAAGTATATAATGACCTGTTTTCCATAAAGAAGGATGAAAATACTGTTGTAACAATCGGAACTTTTGACGGTATTCATTTGGGTCACCAGGAAATTATTGAAAAAGTAAGGAAAAAAGCTGTCGAATTAAGGGCAAGAAGTTTTCTTGTTACTTTTAATCCGCATCCGAGGAATGTTTTAACAGGACAAAGCAGCCTTAAGGTTTTGAGTACATTGAATGAAAAGGAACAGGTTCTGGAAAAACTAGGAATTGAAAACTTGTTTGTTATCAACTTTACTAAAGAATTTTCTCAGCTTCCGGCAGAAAAATTCTTTTCTGATTATATAATAAATGGTATTGGATTAAAAGAAATTGTAATTGGTTATGATTTTCGTTTTGGACGTGGAAGAGGTGGAGGTATCGAAACTTTAATTGAAATGGGAGAAAAAAATAACTTTAAAGTGTATAAAGTTGGAGAAGTTGCTCTTAACAAAGATAAAATCAGCAGTACTGAAATCAGAAAAGCTCTAACTGATGGAAATATCCGGTACTCTAATGAATTACTTGGAAGATATTATTCCTTTAGCGGAATTGTGGTTCACGGGGATAATAGAGGCAGAGCACTTGGATTTCCAACTGCAAACATTAAAATAGATGATGAAGACAAGCTTCTGCCTGCTCTGGGTATTTATGTTGTTGAATTTTTTGTTAAAGGTAATAAATATTACGGTTTATTAAGTGTAGGAAAAAGACCAACATTTTATAATGAAGGAAACATAATTCCCGAAGTTTATGTATATGATTTTGATGAAGATATTTATGATGAATTCGTAACGGTGAACGTTATTGAAAGACTAAGAGGGGAAGAAAAATTTTCTTCTGTAGAAAACCTGGTCATACAAATGAATAAAGATAAAGAAGCAGGACTGGAAATTTTAAGAAAAATTTGAGATGTCATTCCGAACTTGTTTCGGAATCTTTTATGTGGAAGATGCTGAAACAAGTTCAGCATGACGTAAAATAAAAGTTTAATTAATTAATCCCGGTTTCCGCCAATGGGCGGACAAGATTCTGGGATTATATCATACAACAAAATAAAAGGATAGTTAAATGACAAAAGAAGAAAAGCTTGAGGTAGTTAAAAAATATGGTGCTGGCGAGAACGATACAGGAAAATCTGAAGTACAGATTGCTTTACTTACCAAAAGGATTAATGATCTTACCGATCATTTTAATAAACATGTAAAAGACCACCATTCGCGAAGAGGTTTAATGCTGATGGTTGGTAAAAGAAGAAGACTTCTCGATTATCTAATGAAAAAAGATATTGAGAGATACAGAAGTATAATTAAAGAATTAAATATCAGAAAATAAAAGGATTTGAAATGGTTTTAATTAAAGAAACAGATATTGGTGGAAAAAAGTTTTCTATCGAGACAGGAAGATTTGCAAAGCAGTCAAATGGGGCTGTTATGGTTAGATACGGTGATACAATGGTTCTTGTTACTGCTGTTGCTGCAGAAAGTGTCCCCGAAGATATAGATTATTTCCCACTTCAGGTTGAATACAGGGAGAAAACATCTGCCGCAGGAAAGATTCCCGGTGGTTATATAAAAAGAGAAGGGAGACCAACTGAGAAAGAAATTCTTAGTGCAAGATTAATTGATAGACCAATCAGGCCGCTCTTCCCGGAAAATTATAATAATGAAACACAAGTAATTGCTCTCGTCTTTTCTTATGATGGTGAAAATGATGCCGATGTTCTTGCTGCAACAGGTGCTTCAGCGGCATTATCAATTTCAGACATCCCTTTTGAAGGTCCGGTTGCTGAAGTAAGAATTGGCAGAATTAATGGCGAACTTATTGTTAATCCCACACATCAGCAGCTTCAGGAAAGTGAACTTGAGCTTGTTGTAGCCGGTACTACTGATTCAATATTAATGGTTGAAGGCGAAGCAAAAGAAATAAGCGAAAATGATATGCTCTCTGCTCTTAAATATGCACAGCAAGAGATAAAGAAGCTTGTTCAGCTTCAGTTAGATCTTGTAAGAGAAGTTAATAAGAAGAAAGTGGAAGTTGCCGCTCCTGCAGCAGATGAAAATCTTAAGAAAGATGTTTATAATCTTGCTTTTGATAAGTTCAAAGAAATAGTTTATTCTATCTTAACAAAAGAAGAGAGAGGCCGCAGAAATAAAGAGCTTATTGCATCTGTTCAGAGTGAACTCGCAGAAAAATATCCTGATAAAGAAAAAGTTATTGCAGCATTACTGCATGATATTGAAAAAGAGCTGATGCGTGAAAGAATTCTTTCAGAGGGTATCAGGCTTGATGGAAGAAATACAACACAAATCCGTCATATCTCAATTGAAACTACTGTACTTCCAAGGACTCATGGTTCTGCTCTCTTTACAAGAGGAGAAACACAAAGCTTAACAACAGTAACCCTTGGAACAAAGAATGATGAGCAAACTATTGAAGGTTTGGTAGATGAATATTCCAAGAAATTTATGCTTCATTACAATTTTCCTCCGTTCAGTGTTGGTGAAGTTGGAAGAATGATGGGAGTTGGCAGGAGAGAAGTTGGTCATGGTAATCTTGCCGAAAGATCCTTAAAGATGGTTTTTCCTGAGGAATCTGCTTTTCCATATACAGTAAGATTAATTTCAGATATACTTGAATCAAATGGTTCATCGTCTATGGCAACTGTGTGTGCAGGATCTCTTGCTCTAATGGATGCAGGAGTTCCTATTAAAAAAGCTGTTGCAGGAATTGCAATGGGTCTTGTAAAAGAAGATAACCGCTATGCAATACTATCAGATATTCTTGGAAATGAAGATCATCTTGGTGATATGGATTTTAAAGTTGCCGGAACAAACGACGGTATAACTGCTTTTCAGATGGATATAAAAATAAAAGGCATCTCGTTCGACATAATGGAGAAAGCTCTCCAACAGGCTAAAGAAGGAAGAATATATATTCTTGGTGTAATGAACAATGCAATAGCTGTTGCAAGAGAACATTTATCTCCTTATGCACCAAGGCTTCTTACAATGAAAGTTGAGCAGGATCAGATTGGGTTAATAATTGGTCCTGGCGGAAAAACTATTCAGGGTATGCAAAGATTATTTGGTGTTGATATTAATATTCAAGATGATGGAACGGTTAGTATTGCATCACCTAACAGGGAAAGCGCCGCAAGATGTAAAGAGCATATCAAGAAAATGACAGCAACTCCTGAAGTTGGTGAAGTTTATGATGGTGTGGTAACCAAGATAATGGATTTTGGTGCCTTTGTGGAAATCCTTCCCGGCAAGGAAGGATTGCTTCATATTTCACAAATTGATAATAAGCGTGTAGCAAAAGTTTCTGATTATTTTAAAGAAGGTGATAAAGTTACAGTTAAGCTTATCAGGCTTGAAAATGGAAAATACTCTTTAAGCCGTAAAGAGCTTCTTAAAGAAGGTACTGTAAAGGAACCTGTTGAGGAAGCAAAATCCGACTGAGGCGGACTGTAACAGAGTAAGTTCATTTTATTATTATTCATATTATTTAATATCTGGAATAATGGAAAAATTTCAAAAAAATCATTTCAAAATTTCAACCTGTCTGCCGCCAGGCAGATACTCCATTATTCCAAAGATTTGCGTAGCAGGGTGCTATTAAGTTTTAGTTAAACAAAAGGAAGCATTAACTGTGGGAAAATTTCTTTTAATATTTTCTTTCCTTATGATTGAGGGATTTATCCCCTATGCTGGAAATAACAAATCCTACAGCTATATCCTTCCATTAAAAGAATTGTTTTCCCGCTTAAGCGGGATTATTTCAATCAAAGAGTTTATTCTTTATGATAAAAGAAATTATAATCAATTCCTCTTCGTCACAAACACGCGTTGCAATAACCGAAGATGGAAACCTTGTCGACTTCTTTGTCGACTATCCTGAAAACCGCCGTATGGTGGGGGATATTTACCTGGGGAAAGTTGCAAGAGTGCTGCCGGGTATAAGAGCGGCTTTTATTGATATCGGGATGAAGCATGATGCCTTTCTTCATTTTTCGGATATAGGCGAGCGAACTCAGCAGTTCCAGGAAATGCTGGGAGATGATGATTCCGAAGTGGATGAGGATGAGGATGAAAGTTCTAACGGTACAGATAAGATTATCCAACCTGAAGTTAAACCTCAAAGTGAAACTCCAAAAGAACAATTTCCCGTTCCAAGACTTAGTAAAGGACAGGAGATTCTTATTCAGATAATTAAAGAACCTGTTAATAATAAAGGCGTACGGGTTACATCTTCAATATCAATCCCCGGAAGATTTTGCGTTCTTCTTCCATTCGATAATAAGGTTGGAGTTTCAAAAAGAATATCTGACTTTAGAGAAAGAAAACGACTCAGGCATATAGCGAGAAGTATTCTTCCTAAGAATTATGGCTTGATAATAAGGACAGTTGCCAGAAACCAAACGGAAGAAGCATTGCATGACGATCTCAAAAACCTGATGAAAGCCTGGGCTGATATTGAAGACACGGCAAAATCTGAAACGCCGCCTGCATTGGTTTATCAGGATTTGAATACTACATCAAGTGTTATCAGGGATCTTTTCTCTGCTGATGTTACCAAGGTTTTTATTGATTCAAGAAAATTATACAGACAGATTAAGAATTATGTTCAGCTTGTACAACCTGGAGTTGTAGACAAAATAGAAAATTTCCGCACTTCCGATTCGATCTTTGATTCATTTAAAATTGAAGAGCAAATAAAAATGCTGATGGGAAGAAAAGTGCCCTTGCCAAGCGGAGGTTACGTTATTATTGAGCATACTGAAGCAATGGTAGTTATTGATGTGAATAGCGGCAGGTATGCAAAAAGCAAAGAGCAGGAACAAAATTCTCTTAAAACAGATCTTGAGGCCTCAAGAGAAATTGCAAGACAATTACGCCTTAGAGATATTGGTGGAATAATCGTAGTAGATTTTATTGATCTTGAAGATGAAAAGAACAGGAAGAAAGTTTATGATGAGCTAAAAAAAGAATTTAGAAAAGACAGGGCAAAAGTTTCTATTCTACCTATGTCTGATTTCGGACTAATCCAGATTACAAGACAAAGGATTCGCCAGAATATTATGCAGGCGATGAAAGAAGTTTGTCCCTACTGTTCAGGTACCGGATTGTTAACCAAGCATTCTCATCTTGTTTATAATCTTGAAGATTTAATTAAAAAGTTAAAACGTCAGACAAAAGAAAGGTCTTTCACAATTAAATGTCATTCTATAGTAGCAGATAAATTAACCGAAGGTTTTTTCAAAACTATAACCAAACTACGTTTTAAATATTTCATTACCTTAAAGCTTCAGGCTGATGACGCAATACCGCCGGATAAGTTTATGTTTATTTCCAGGAAAACCGGTAAAGAAATTACATTAGAAACGAACTAACAGAATCAGAATGAAAAGAACAAATTTCTATAATATTCATAAAAAACTTGGAGCAAAAATTGTTGGGTTTGCCGGATATGAAATGCCTGTCCAGTACTCTTCTATAATTGCAGAACATAAAGCCGTAAGAAATTCAGTTGGTGTATTTGATGTTTCCCACATGGGTGAAGTTTTTGTTTCAGGAAATGCCGCTCTCGATTTTGTTCAGTATATAACCATTAATGATGCGTCAAAACTAAATCCGGGAAAAGTACAATATTCAGCAATGTGTTATCCCGATGGAGGGATTGTTGATGATCTTCTTGTTTACAGGCTTGCTGAAAATGAATTTCTGCTTGTTATAAATGCATCGAATATTGATAAAGATTTTCAATGGATGAGTGATAATAATAAATTCGGAGTTACTTTGGATAATAGGAGCGATGAATATTCTTTACTCGCAGTTCAAGGTCCTAAATCGAAAGAAGTTTTAAAAAAATTGACTAATGCAGATCTTGAAAACATTGAATATTATCATTTTATAAAGGCTCAGTTTGCAGGAACAGATATGATCCTTTCAAGAACTGGTTATACAGGTGAACTTGGCTATGAATTATATTTTACCGGAGTTGAAAAGAAAGCCGAAGAAATTTGGGAAAAGGTTTTTGGAGCCGGAAAAAATTTTGATATTCAGCCCGCGGGACTTGCTGCAAGAGATTCTCTAAGACTTGAAATGGGATTCTGCTTGTATGGAAATGATATTGATAAAACAACAAATCCTCTTGAAGCTGGTCTTGGCTGGATTACAAAACTGAATAAAGTTGATTTCATTGGTAAAGGAAAATTATTAGAAATCAAAAGCAAAGGCTTAACAAAAAAACTTTGCGGTTTGGTCAGTGAGGAAAAAGCTTTTCCAAGACATGGATATAATATCAACAGTAACGGAAAGATCATTGGTAAAGTAACAAGTGGAACCGTAAGCCCTATCTTGGAAAAACCAATTGCATTAGGTTATGTTGACAAAGAATTTTCCAATGAAGGAAGTGAAGTCGGTATTTTAATCAGGGGAAAAGAAGTACCAGCACGAGTTGTTAAATTACCGTTTATTAAAAAATAATTTTTGAAGTAAAAGACACCTTAGATTTTGAATTGTTGTAAAATATGAAAATAAATGTTCTTTTTTCTCCTCTCGGTGCAGATGAACTTTCATTTACCGGAAGGACAACTGTTGTTATTGATGTGCTTCGAGCATCAAGTACAATTGTAGCAGCTCTCTCTAACGGTGCACGTGAAGTTGTTCCTGTTGCAACAGTTGAATTTGCAGTTAAGGTCTCGGGTGGAATGTTTGGTGGACAGACTTTACTCGGAGGTGAAAGAAACACAAAAAAGATTGAGGGATTTGCACTTGGTAATTCCCCCCTTGAGTATACACCTGAAGTCGTGACAGGAAAAACAATCATTCTTTATACAACAAACGGCACCAAAGCAATTGTAAAAGCAAAATTTTCTGAAAATCTTTTTGTCTGCTCGTTCCTTAATCTTGGAGCATTGGCTAAACATCTTGTTAAGCTTGATAAGGATTTTGAAATTTTATGTTCGGGGAGAAATAATTATTATTCTATGGAAGATTCTATTTGTGCAGGAAAGCTGGCATCCGAAGTTCAAAAGCTGAAAGAAAATGTTGAATTATCCGATTCCTCTAAAGCATGTTTAGCATTGAATAAAACTTTCGGTAAAAATACTTTTAAGATGTTAAAAGAATCAGAACATGGAAAAATTCTTCTTGAGAATGGTTTTGAAGAGGATTTAAAATTTTGCAGCAGCTTAAACAGTTCCGATATTATTCCATATTTTTCTGCTAATGTTCTTAAGGTATGGCAAAAATCAAAAGAGTAGAAATAAATTTAAACCACAGTGAAAAGAAAGTCTAAAATAAAACAAAACGGCAACGGAAAAAATAAATCAATCTTTTCCGTTATCCAGAAGAAAAGAATGCTGGGCATACTCCTTATCTTTTTCTCTCTTCTTCTTTTATTGAGCATTGTTTCATATAATGATAATGATAAAACTTCTGAATTCTTTAAGGATATATTTGCCTCTCTAAGTGGAAGCAGTGATTATAAAGGGGTAACGAACTGGCTGGGAATTGTTGGTGCACACATTTCGAGTTTCTTCATAAAATCAACTCTCGGCATATTTTCAACGGTCATCCCTTTACTCTTGATGCTGTGGGGAGTTGCTCTTTCCTTTAAAATCAATTATAAAACACTCATAAAAACTTCTAATTTTCTTCTTCTTTTTGGATTAATTCTATCTGCTTTTTTTGGTCTTTTGAGAACCAAGCCATTTAATTTCTTCTCTGCAATGATTGAGCCTGGTTCTGTAGGGAACTACCTGGGTAAAGTTATTGGAAATCTTCTTGGGCCCATAGGTGGCATTATTTTTCTTACCGGAGGCTTTGCTGCTCTTATTATTTTCACTTTTAATATTAAACTTGATGATATTATTGATTTTATAAAGAATGTTTTTGAAAGTAATCTGACTGATAAAGAAGAACCTGCTGACGAAAAAAGTTTAAATCTTGCGAAGATAAAAGAACTGAATGAAAGCAGAAAGAAAAAAGTTAAACGTGAAAGAGAACCCGCTTTAACCGGGGTAGATCTAATGGATGAAGAATCTGAAGAGCAGACACGAATAAGAATTATAAGAAAGGATGAACCTGAGCTGCAGATTAAAAATGCCGTTCATGAAGAGGAAATAAAAAAAGTTGATCTTCAAAAAGTTGGCGAAATACCCGAACCTGAATATGACAAGGATGATGAATCTGCTTTACCAAATCAATGGGAAGAAAATATAAATTATAAAAAACCTTCATTCGATCTTCTGGAACCAAATCCACTGGAAGATTTTGTTGTTGCCGAAGAAGAGCTGAAAAGGAACGCCGAACTTCTTAAAGAAAAATTAAAACTTTTTGATATTGAGATTCAGGATATTTCTGTAACACCGGGACCCGTCGTAACTCTATATGAAATTGTTCCTGCCCCGGGAGTAAAAATCAGCAAAATAGTTGGACTTGAGAATGACATTGCTCTCGCTCTTGCTGCAAGGGGAATAAGAATAATTGCACCAATTCCGGGAAAAAGTGCAATTGGTGTTGAAATACCAAATGCTGAAGCTTCTCTTGTTAATGCACGTTCTGTTTTGGTCAAGGTTCCGGAATCAAAATATGAACTGCCAATGGCTTTCGGAAAAACAATAAGCGGCGATGTTTATATAACAGACCTGGCAAAAATGCCTCATCTGCTTATAGCTGGTTCAACCGGTTCAGGTAAAAGTGTTGGGATAAATATGATAATCAGCAGCCTGCTTTATTCTAAAGATCCGTTGGAAGTAAAGCTTGCCATGATTGATCCTAAAAAGATTGAGCTTTCTTTCTATAAAAAATTGAGAAAACATTTTCTTGCAGTCTGTCCCGATCTTGACGAAGAAATTATTACAGCTCCTCAAAACGCTGTTCTTCTTTTAAAATCTATTGAAATGGAGATGGAAAAAAGGTATGATAAGCTTGCAAAAACAGGAGTTAGAAATATTGTTGATTACAATAAAAAAATTTCTGATCCTTCAAGGAGACCAAAAGATACAGATGAGATGAAACATCATCCAATGCCTTACATAATTGTTATAGTTGATGAGCTTGCAGACCTTATGATAACTGCAGGGAAAGATGTTGAGGAGCCAATTACAAGGCTTGCACAATTAGCAAGAGCAGTGGGTATTCATCTTGTTCTTGCAACACAGCGTCCTTCTGTTAACGTTATTACTGGTGTTATAAAAGCAAATTTCTCCGCAAGAATTGCTTACCAGGTTGCAACTAAAGTTGATTCAAGAACTATTCTTGATATGAATGGTGCAGAGCAGCTTCTTGGTAAAGGTGATATGCTTTTTCTTCCAACCGGTTCTCCAAAACCGATAAGAATACAGAATGCTTTTATATCAACAGATGAAGTAGAAAAAATAACTAACTTTATTTATTCTCAGCAGGGGTATTCAAAACCTTATTATCTTCCTTCTATTTATGAAAAGAAGAAAGGTACGTCCGGTGGATTTCTTGCAGATCTCGATCCTATGTTTGAAGATGCTGCAAGAGTTATTGTAAGACACCAACAAGGTTCCGTATCTCTTCTTCAAAGAAGATTAAAGCTTGGTTATTCAAGAGCAGCAAGAATTGTTGATCAGCTTGAGGAAGCCGGTATTGTAGGACCAAATGACGGCAGCAAAGCCCGCACCGTAATTGTTGAAAATGAAGAACAGCTTGAAACAATATTAAGAAATTTATAAAAAAGAATTATAATGCAAACAGATGATCTGTTTAAAAGATTTTTAGATGTTATTGATGCCCTGGAAAAAGAAAAAGTAGATTATATTTTAATTGGTGGATTTGCAATGGTTCTTCATGGAATGCCAAAGGCAACTCAGGACTTAGATATTTTCGTAAAAATTCATTATGAAAATATTCAGAAGCTTCAAAAAGCCTTATTTACTGTTTTTAATGATAAAAATGTTTTTCAAATAAATCATTCTGAACTTAAAGATTACAGTGTGGTTCGTTATGGTACAGAAGAGGGATTTTATATAGATGTTCTATCTAAGCTGGGAACCGCATTTTCTTTTGAAGATTAAAAATATGAAGTGATAAGTGTTGACGGCCATCAAATAAAAATTGCTTCTGTTGAAACACTTTATAAGTTGAAGGAGAAAACCTTCAGAGCAATTGACAAAACAGATCTGATTTTTTTGAAACAATTAATAGAGGCTAAAGAATAATGCCAGTTCAAAAGTTTAATAGCTTTGAAGAAGCTGAGAGAGCTTTATGGAATTTTAATCCTGATAAGGAATATTATGATAGAGTGAGAGCTTTTTATAAGCTTTTTGCTAAACTTTCTAAATTCTCATATCCAAAAGGAATATTCAAATTCCGGACTTTTGAGGAAGCAGAAGAACATAAAATGAATGCAATAATAAATGCAGCATCAAAAAAGCAATGAATTTAATTATTATTAAAAAATCGTTTTTGATCGTTGTATTTTTACTACTAATCGTGGTTATGTTATCCTTAAACTTAGGTTCTCAGGATATAAGTGGCCAACTGTTAAAATCTATTCAGAATAAATTTCAAACAATAAATGATCTAACTGTTGATGTTATTCAAAAATCTGGCGGCAAAGAAGTTTTATCAGGAAAACTATCTTATAAAAAAGAAAATAGATTTCATCTGGATTTAAAAAACAACCTTATAGTTTCAGATGGCTCAACAATCTGGAATTTCAATAAGAAGGAAAACAAAGTAATTATTAATAATGTTGATGAATCGGATCCATCTTTCTTTTCATTCAGCAGAATTATTTATGATTATCCCGACCATTGCTATTTAACCTCTGAACAAAATGGTGAAGTTCTGGTTTTAACTCCGAAAGAAAATTCGGACTTAAATTTTAGTAAAGCTAAACTGTGGATCAGTAAAGATAATCTTATTAATAAAATTATTTTGGAAGGAATTTCAGCAGAAAATATTGAAGTTAGCTTTTCAAATTACAAGCTTAACCAGAATTTAGAAGATTTAAAATTTAGGTTCTCCCCGCCGGAAGGAAGCTCTATTATTGATCTCAGGTAAATTAAAAAAGAAAAGCAGATTAAAGGGAGTATTAAATTATACTCTCTCTCTTCTTTTAACTGCTTTGTTCCTTTATATTGCTTTTAAAGGAGTTGATATTAATGAAGTCTTCAGAATTGTTTCTGATTCCTCCATAATCTGGATGATAATTTTTATAATTGTTCAGATGTTTGCTCATTATATCAGGTCTCTGAGGTGGAAAATTATTTTGCATTCGGTTAAACCGGAAGCTTCCATTAAATATTTGTTTGGCGCTTTGATGGTTGGATATGGAGTTAACTGTGTAGTACCGAGACTTGGTGAGGTAACAAGAGCAGTTCTTATAGGTAAATGGGAAAATCTTTCTCGTTCTTCAATGTTCGGAACAATAATTCTTGAAAGAGTTATAGATGTAATTTTCCTTGGTTTTGCAGTAATTATAGCTATACTAATATATAGTGAGAGCCTGCTTTTAAATTTTCCCTGGCTTCAATCCACTCTCTATTTTACAATCATATTTATTAGTTTAATTATATTCCTTTTTTACATGGCTATAAGGCATAGAGAAAAATTTAATAATTTCGTCGTTAGATTTTTCAGTCGCTTTTCTGAAAAGCTTGCTCATAAGATAGCTGACATGATTCAAATGCTTGGAGAGGGATTTAGCAGCCTTAAAGGAGGAAAAAATTATCTTATTTCGTTCCTGTTAAGTGCATTATTAATTATTCTTTATGCCTTTGGTTCATATGTCGGATTTTTTATTGTTGGATTACAGAATATAAAAGAAGTAAACTATCAAATGGGCTGGATAGTTATGAGCATAAGTGCAATTGGAATTGTAATCCCAACGCCTGGTGGTACGGGTTCATATCATACTTTAGCGAAATCAACACTTGTTTTGCTTTTTGGTTTTGGTGAGGCAATTAGTCTTGCATATGCATTTATCACACATATAATTTCATATTTTTTTGCAATCTTCTTTTCACTTATAATTTTCTTTGTGTTGAATAAGCAGCACGATAATCTTTTAAAAGTTGTGGAAACAGAAATAGAAGAATTATGAAATTAGTCTATTCCTTGTTTATAGTTTTTATTCTAAGCGGTTTTTCAATGGCTCAGGTTGAATTAAGTGTGTCAATGGGAATTGATTTTATTAATTCACCTTCTCTTTATGATTATATAAATCAAAATTATAATCAAGGAGAAATTATAGAAGGTTTTAATTCTTCCGTAATCTTTTTGGGAGAGGCTGGATATAATGTTAATGAAAATTATCAACCGGCAATTGAAATTGGTTACCTTATTAATTCTTATACATTATCAGGTTTGAATGGACAATATGAAATGTCTTATGGTAACATGATGTTTTCAATTATCAATTATTATGTAATAGCCGGGGATGGATATAACTTTAAATTCGGTGGCGGAGGAGGTTTACGTTTTCTCAGTGCCGATGAGAAACGCCCGGCTACAGGAATAAAACAAACTTTTTCTTCTTTTGGGTACGGATTTTTATTAAGAGCTGAAGGTAACACTTTACTTGGTGGTAATGTATATGCAAAGATAGGTGCTCAGGCAAGCTACGACTTAAATGGCGAACCCGAAAATAGTGGAACCCCTCTTTATAATAATGCGGCTAATGAAAATGTTGATTTCAATTCCCTCTCTATAGGATTAAGTCTTGGTGTATCTTACATATTTTAAAAATATTTATGTAAATGTAAGCATAGTACAGATTATTAATCTGCGTTACGGTTTATTTGGAGGGATTATTGAATCTTTTTGAGGCCATACTTCTCGGAATTCTCCAGGGATTCACAGAGTTCTTGCCAATCAGCAGTACAGGGCATTTAACTGTTGCCGGAAAATTAATGAATCTCATTTCATATGAAGCACCTGAGCAATGGACCTCATTTATTGCTGTGATTCAACTGGGAACACTGGTTTCAATTCTAATCTATTTCCGGAAAGATTTATGGAATATCAGCAAAGATTTTCTAAAAGAGAATCTTAAAGAAAAAAAATCTTTTTCAAGTCAAAGTTATAATTCAAGAACAGGGTGGTTTATTATTATAGGAACAATTCCTGTTGTAGTTATTGGTCTTTTATTTAAAGATATAATCGAAGGTTCACTAACAAAAAATTTATATGTTATCTCAGCAAGCCTTATCGGTTTAGCATTAGTACTTGCCGTTGCAGAAAAGACAGCAAGGTTCAGAAAAGAGATGAAAGATATTACAATTTTAGACTCATTAGTTATCGGGTTTGCCCAGGCATTTGCTTTAATTCCCGGTTCATCGCGTTCAGGGACAACAATTACAGGAGGATTGTTTGCAGGATTGAACAGGGAATCTGCAGCAAGGTTTTCTTTCCTGCTAAGTGTTCCTGCAATTCTTGCAAGCGGACTGCTTCAGCTTTATGAAGCATTGAAATTTATTGATTCATCAATTGCTTTGAATCTTATTGTAGCAACTATTTTTTCAGGAATCAGCGGATATTTAGCAATAGATTTTCTTCTTAAGTTTTTAAGAAAAAATACAACCTTTGTTTTTATCTATTATAGAATAGTTTTAGGCATAGGGATTATTATTTTAATTTCTTCCGGGATAATTCAAAAATAATGCAGTATGGATATGATTGCATGAAAACAAAATATTAATTTAAAATCTTTTCATATTAAAGGAGGAAAAATGAAGTCAATATTCTTATCGTTTCTTTTTGTTCTTTTTGTTTTTTTTGTTCTCGGGTGTAAAAACTCTGATTCATCTCAAAATAAAAACAACATTCAAAATAATAGTAAGGAAGATACGATGATTGATTCAACAGTAAATGATCTTGCTAAGCCTATAGCCGTAATTAAAACAAATATGGGAACCATTGAAATTGAGTTATATGAAAAGCAAACACCAAAAACAGTTGAAAACTTCATCGGACTTGCAAAGAAAGGATATTATAATGGAATAATATTCCATAGAGTGATTGATAACTTTATGATACAAGGTGGTGATCCAACAGGAACCGGCAGAGGTGGTGAAAGTTTGTGGGGAGACGCTTTCGAAGATGAAATAGTTGACACACTGAAATTTGATAAGCCGGGATTATTCGCTATGGCTAATGCCGGACCTAATACAAATGGAAGCCAATTCTTTATTACAACCGTAAAAACTTCCCATCTTAATGGGCACCATACGATCTTTGGAAAAGTTATTAATGGAATGGATGTAGTAAATGCGATAGGAAGGGGAAAAACTGGTCCTAATGATAAACCTGTTAAAGATGTTGTGATGGAAAAAGTAACAATTGAAAGAAGAGATTCTTCCAAATAGCAGAGTAATATTCTATGGTGAAACTCAACTTTAAGTTGAGTTTCACTTTTTGAATAATAAACTCCTTTCCTTAACTTTCTTTTCAAAATCATTAAACAACTAGAATTTTATTTCTTTAGATTTAATGAGTTTTATTTTGTGATTCGTGCTTTGTAGTGAGAGAAAGGGATAAATAACTTGGCAAATAACAAAAGACTTATTCCATCCATACTTGAAGCTGTTAAAGAAATTAAAAAAGGAAAACTCAAACCTCTCTATTACTTTTCAGGTGAAGATTCATTTGGTATTGATGCTGCGTATAAATTGCTTGAGCAGAAGGTAACTCCACTTTTAACTTCTGACTTTGACAGAGAAATTATTTATAGTGAAGGAAAAACCTTACCGGATATTTTGAATTCTGCTTCAGCCTTTCCGTTTGGTTCATCAAAAAAATTAGTTGTAGTAAAAGAGAGTGAAAAGATAAAGGATAAAAAAAGTCTTTTGACATATGCAGCTTCTCCACCCGAATTTACAGTTTTGATCTTTCTTCATTATGGGAAAATATCTAACCCTGAGTCTGAAGTATATAAAAATTTAATTGATGCCGGTTTTCTTTTTGAAGCAAAAGAGTTGAAAGGGAAAAATCTTGTCGATTGGCTGATTGATTATGCTGAGTCAAAACGTAAAGTTCTAAAAGAAGATAATGCACAGCTTTTAATTGATATTGCTGGTGAGAACAGGAATTTACTTGAAACCCAGGTGGAAAAAATTATTACTTTCCTGCGTGAAGAAAAGGAGATAAATCATAAAGTAATAAATGAAGTTACATCCGCATTAAAGGAGTTTTCAATTTTCGATCTTCAGAATGCAGTTGCAAAAAAGGACAAACAGAATTCTCTTAGTATAGCACTAAAATTAATGGATTCGGGAATAGAACCCACTTTCATTATTTATATGCTTACAAAATTTTTTACGGGGCTTTCCAGGGTTAATGAAATTAAAGAACAAAAGCTGAATGTTTACGCTGCTTCAAGAATTGTAGGAACACATTTTGCTTTTTACGATAGTTATCTGAAAGCAAGATCTCTTTACTCGGACGAAAAAATTTTTATTGCTGCACAAGCTTTGTTTAAAGCGGACCTCTTAACCAAAACAACCTCTTCCAATCCTAAAAATGTAATCGCAATTCTTATAGCAGAAATTTTAGAGTAAATCTATATCAATCAGTTTAATGGAAACAAGTAAATCCGAATTCATATAATATCTCTAAATTCCCCCAGGAAAGAATTTCACTAAGCCCGATCTCTTTTTCTTTTTGGGAGTTTTCTTTATCATAAAAATTAAACTTATATTTTGTTGACTAAATTAAGTGAGAAAATCCACATGAGTAAATATGATGAAATCTCAAAACATTTTAAATCTGAACTTGAAAAGGAAGCCAGATTAAGAAAAGAAGCATCACAATATTTGAATGATGTCCCCCCACAACTTGCTAAATATTGGGAATGTGATAAGGCACTCATATCTCTTGATAAGATAACATATTCCACAAGTACCAAATCATATTCCACTAGCATTTTGATGAACATTAAAAATGATTCGGGAATTCCTATCGCAAAACAAGAATTTAAAATCGAGGGATTATACCGCCCGACAATTACGCTTATGTTTGGCGGCAATCAGTATGCCCTTATTGACTTGTCAAAACTATTTGATTCTTTTTACGAAGATATGATAGGGAGATCATATATTAAGATAATTGAAGGTTATTGATAGAAATATCCTTCGGACTTTAAGAGGGAATTTTATTTGTCATTAAAATTGCAGATGGATTAATATTTTCTTTTACTTTCCCCTGAAGTGTAGCACCCGTATAATCTAAATTTACCCTTGGCTTATCGTGGGTTGTCATGTAAATAGTTTCCAGTTTAATAGACAGTTAAGTCCCTCTGTAAAGTTTAAAATTAGATTCATTTCCGATTATTATGGCAAATCCATGCCTTTGGCAAAGTTTTTAATTAATTTATTGTCTAATTCTGGAAACAATTAACAAACCCGAAAGTATAAACCGAGTTGACGGATAAAAATCTTAATGATCTTTCTGATGAAGAATTGATCATTGAATTTCAACGGAACAATACAATAAAAGCTTTTGAAATCCTGGTTCAGAGATATAAAAATCCTTTAACAAACTACGTGTTTAGATTTATTGGCGATTATGACGTTTGTGTAGATATAGTTCAGGACACAATGATAAAAGTTTACAGATATAAAGATTCATATAGCTCGATTGCAAAATTCTCAACCTGGATTTATACTATTGCAGGAAATTTAGCACGGACAGAATACCAGAGAAGGAAAAGGAGAAAAGCATTTTCAATAAATGCGGATGGTGAAGGAAAGAATGAAACTTACGACATACCTGATGAAAGTTATCGCCCCGATAACATAACCGACAGTGGAATTAAAGATAAAATTATACAGGATGCATTGCAGAAAGTTTCAAAAGCATATAGAGAAGTTGTGATACTTCGTGATGTACAAGATCTCTCTTATGAAGAGATTTCCGAAATAACGGGCTTAAATATTGGTACAGTAAAATCAAGAATTAATAGAGGCAGGGCTCAACTGCAGGAAATGTTAAAGGATATTTATAAGGAATAGCTGCTATGGCACTTAATGATGATGAACTAAAATATAAGAATGTTATAGATACACTTAAAGGTCTTCCAAAAGTTAACGCTCCAAGGAACTTTGAATCTGACTTAATGAGAAGAATTAATTCTGAAACTTATAAAGAGAAACAAAGTTTTTGGAAGAGATTATTTTTACCGTCAAGATTAATTCCTTCTGCGGCTCTTGCTGTTAGTGCTGTTGTTTTGTTATTTATTTTAAGTATAAATAATGATTCTGAAAATCCATTGTTAATGGAACCAACAGTCCGCGAAGATGTTATAGATCCGGGAAAGATGTTAGTAATCTATATTCCAGTGAATTATAATAAGACCAAACAATTAAATAAAGAGGAAGATTACTCGAATATTGCTGATTTAAGAAAGGAAAAAACCAATACTCCACAAAAAAGTGATGACAATTTATACCTCCCAAATGATTATTATTTGATTAATAAGAATGGACTAAACTTCAGGCAGGTTAATCTTACAAAAGAAGAGCAGCAGAGATTAAATGAATTGAAAGAACATTTTAAGTTGCTTTTGAAAAACAGCGGGAATAATTGATTTATTAGCATTTTTAACATTTTTACCATTGGAATTCATCTCTAACATCTATATATTTAGCCCTACATTTTTGAATATTTAACAAGGTTAGAATCTAATGAAAAAGGGAATTCATCCGGAGTACAGGCCTGTAGTTTTTCAGGATGCCTCTGCTGATTTTGCGATATTAACACGTTCAACAATTAAAACTACAGACACAATTGAATGGAAAGATGGAAAGACATATCCGGTTGTAAAGTTGGAAATCTCGAGTGCTTCTCATCCATTCTTTACAGGAAAACAGAAACTAGTTGATACGGCTGGTAGAGTTGAGAAATTCAAAAGGAAATATTCTAAGAAATAAGTTTTAATTTACTTTGGCATTCAGGAAGCCAGTTTGTACACTGGCTTTTTTTATTTTAAAATATATCTTGTTTTGTGGGGAGCTTGTAACCGATCTATAAAACCTGTGGGGATTCTTACTCCAAAAAATGTTAAATTTGTAAATAAAATTTATACCAAAAGGCAATATGCGACTCTGTATTTTCGAGGATAAAAAAGCTTCCAACTTTTTACCATTAACTTATTCAAGACCTGTATACGATCTTATTTGCGGATATTCTTCATTAAAAAATAAGATCTTCAGATTATTCCCATCTTTAAAACATTCAATACATTGCAGAGCTTATTTAAAAAATGTTTCGGCACAAAATAATCCCGGCATTTTAATTAATTCTATTGAAGATGATGAATGTTTATTTATTAATGGTAGAATAGTAGCCGACAGCAATCTTGCTAAAATCTTTTCTAAAAAGAAAAAAGAAAATGTTGTATATGTTTCTGGTGATACTGTTATCGCTGCTTTTCTATCAGGATCTAAATTAGAATCATTTAAAAACAATCTTAAAGATTGTATTGATATTGAAGATTTTGATGGGATCCCTATTGAAGAGATTGAAGTTAAAACCTTCGATTATGTCTGGGATATTATAAATCTTAATGGAAAAGAATTAACTAAAGAGTTTGAAATCCAATTCAATAAAAGAAAGAAAAAGAATCAGAAGAAGATATTGGGTGAAATTTTTGATGGGGTTCATTTAGTTAACAAGAAAGAAATTATAATTGAGAAAGGTGCAGTTGTTAAACCGGGAGTTGTAATCGATGCTTCTAACGGTCCTGTTTTTATTGATAAAAATGCAGAAATATTTCCTAACGCTGTAATTGAAGGGCCTGCATATATTGGCGAATCATCCAAGATTAAAAGTGCAGCGACTATTTATGAGAATACCAGCGTTAGCAAAGTTTGCAAAGTAGGCGGGGAAGTTGAAGGTGTTATTATAATGCCTTACAGTAATAAGCAGCATTCAGGATTTATAGGGCATGCATATCTGGGAAGCTGGGTAAATCTTGGCGCCGATACTAACAACAGCGATTTAAAAAATAACTACAGCACTATTAAGACTTATGTAAACGGACAAATGATTGACAGCGGCTCGCGGTTTTTAGGGCTAACTATGGGAGATCATTCCAAATCAGCAATAAATACTATGTTTAATACTGGTACAGTAGTGGGATTCTCCTGTAATATATTTAGTTCAGGTTTCCCAAATAAATTTGTACCATCATTTACCTGGGGAGGGGCAGATGACTCAAAAGTTTATGAGGTTGAGAAAGGTATAAGTACAGCAAAAATAGTTATGGGGAGAAGAAATAAAATAATGAGTGAAGATGAAGAAAATCTTTTTAGGGAAATATTTGAACTAACGGAGAAAGAACGAAATAGTGTAATGACAAACTGATTATATGACTCAACTTGAAGAACATACAATAAAAGATTTATACAAAGGTGTTAGAGGGTTAGCAGTAAAAATTTTAAATAGTGTTGAAAGAACAGACAGCTACCTTGATAAGCTTCTTGATTATGAAATGAAGAACTCGGAACTTAGCGGCCCCGATAAAGCTTTACTTTATGAAATAGTACATGGCGTAATCAGGTGGATGGGAAGACTGGATTGGGTACTGAATGGTTTCTACAAAGGACAATTCTCAAAAGCAATTCCAAATCTTAAAAATGGGCTGCGGGTTGCTCTCTACCAGATTTTATTTTTAGACAGAGTCCCCGATTATGCTGCTGTTAATGAAGCAGTTGAATTTGTAAAAAAACTTCAGGGGCAGAAACCTGCTGATCTTACCAATGCTATTTTAAGAAATATTGTAAGAAGCAAAAATGGTATCCGCTATCCCGATCCAAGTGATGATTTAGTTGGTTATCTCAGTGCTTACTATTCTCATCCTTCCTGGATGGTAAAAAGATATCTAACAAGATTTGGTAAAGAAGAGACAGAAAAACTTCTTAATGCAAATAATGAAAAACCATTTCTTACTCTTAAAATTAATTCGGTTAAAACAAATCCTGTTGAATTTAAATCCCTTCTCGATTCAGTTAGTCTCCGGTTTATTCCGGGAAAATACCTGCCTGAATTTTTTAAACTCCAAAACCTGACAAACATTACTGCATGGGAATATTACAGCAAAGGATATTTCAATGTTCAAGATGAGAGCGCAGGGCTTGCATGCCGACTGCTTGATGTAAAACAGGGGATGAGAATTCTCGATATGTTTGCAGCTCCCGGAGGCAAAACAGCTTATATAGCCAGCCTTATGAACGATGAAGGAGAGATTACTGCTATAGACAGATTTGAAGGCAGACTTAATTTACTTGAGAAGAATATGGAAAGGTTAGGATTTAAATCAATAAAAATATTTGCTGCCGATGCAATGGAATTTAATAATGGTCTGTTTGACAGAGTCCTTGCAGATGTTCCTTGTTCAGGAACCGGAACTCTTTCTAAAAAACCAGATATCAAATGGAAAAGAGATCTGCTGGATATAAGCAGGATGAATGAATTTCAGCTAAGGTATATTACAAAAGCGGCTACACTAGTTAAGCCTGATGGATATCTTGTATATTCTACCTGTTCAATTGAACCCGAAGAGAATTTCAGTATTGTTGAAAAGTTTCTGAATAATAATTCAAACTACCAGCTTATCAACGCAAGAGATATTTTCCCTGATGAGCTGATTGATGAACACGGATGTATTCAAACATTGCCTCATGTTCACCAGATGGATGGTGCATTTGCAGCAAAACTATGGAGAGTTGGATAGGAAAATTTCCAATTAATCCAAATTACCTCATACACATGAGGGCAACCTAAAGGAAATTATATGTTAGATAAATTTGCAGAAGAATTACACGAAGCCAGAGAAAAGAGTGGTATCACCCTTCAACAGATGGCGATGAAAACCCGGGTTGATATTAAATTTCTGGAAGCAATTGATAAAGGTGATTTTACTTTCCTGCCCGAGCCTTATGTTAAAGCCTTCTTAAAAGATTATGCCAAAATCATTGGTCTTGATGAAAATAAAATAATTCAGAAGTATGAAGCTGCAAAAAAAGGAAAGCCGATAGAAGAAAAAACAGAGGGGGAATCCGAAATTACTGAGAAAAAAACTGCCCATCATAAAAAGGTTCAAACTTATGATGCAACTCCGCAAGAATCTTCATCTGAGTCGGTTTCAAAGCTTAAAAAAAATGTTATTGTTAATGGACTAATAATTGGCAGCGGAATTTTTGTTTTTATTTTATACCTGATTTTTTTTAAAGACTCTGATGAAATTGTAATTGCAGAAAAACCTATTGAAGAAGTTATAGAAAATAACCAGCAGCGTTTTGAAGAAAAACCGGTAAAGAATATAGTTGATGATACTCTGTTCACTGACAGTTTGAGTCTTACTGTTTTATCAAGTGATACTTCCTGGCTTAGAATTATTTTTGATGATAAAAATATTGAAGAGTTTACTCTGTTTCCTAATTCTCAAAAAACAATTAAAACAGAAAATAATTTTAAAATTACTTTAGGCAATTCCGGTGTTATTAAATTCCAGATGAACAACAAACCCCTTAATTATAATGGGAAATCAGGCTCTCCAGCATATGTTCAGATTAACAGAGAAGGACTAACCTATTTGAAAAATCCTCCGGCTTTAGAGAAAAATGAGTAAGCAGGTTGAAAAAAGAATTGAAAAATTACGCGATAAGATCAGAGAACATGATTACAAATATTATGTTTTGTTTGAACCGACGATAAGCGATCTGGAATATGATAAGTTAGTAAAGGAACTTGAAAAGCTTGAGGAGGAAAATCCTGATTTCGTAACTCCCGATTCTCCCACACAAAGAGTAGGAAAAGACCTTACAAAACATTTTAAACCCGTTCAGCATATTATTCCAATGCTCAGCCTTGCAAACACTTATAACGCTGATGAGCTTTATGACTTTGACAGGCGTGTAAGAGATGGGTTACCTAAAGGAGAAAAAGTTGAATATGTTGTTGAATTTAAAATTGATGGAGCTTCTGTCAGTTTAAGGTATGTTGATGGTTATTTAAAAACTGGAGCGACAAGAGGTGATGGTATTGTTGGTGAGGAAATAACCAATAATGTTAAAACGATCAGGTCAATTCCTCTTAAGCTGAAGAAACATTACTCTATTCCATATTCTTTAAGTGATTTTGAAGTACGCGGCGAAATCTTCATGAAGATTAATGACTTTTTTACACTAAATAAAGAGAGAGAGAAAAGAGGAGAAAAGCTTTTTGCTAATCCGAGAAATTTTGCTGCCGGAAGCCTTAAGATGCAGGATCCACAGATTGTTGCTTCAAGAAAATTAAACATATTTGTCTACAACATTATAAGCCTCAAGGAAAATTTTGATTTCCACTTTGAAAATCTTAAGATACTTCAGAGGCTTGGATTTAATGTTAATAATGAGTACAAACTTTGCAAAAATCTGGATGAAGTGCTTAAATACTACGAGGATCTCGAAACAAAAAGAAGCTCTCTTGAATTTGAAGTTGATGGTGCTGTTGTAAAAGTTAACTCATTAAGGCAGCAGAAAATCCTTGGCAGCATTGCAAAATCTCCAAGATGGGCAGTCGCATTCAAATTCAAAGCGAAGCAGGCAATAACAAAATTGAATAAAATAATCTGGCAGGTTGGAAGGATTGGCACAATTACTCCTGTAGCAGAACTTGAACCTGTTTTTCTTGCAGGTTCAACAATCAGCAGAGCAACTCTTCATAATATAGATGAGATAAAAAGGAAAGATATTAGGGAAGGAGATAAAGTTATAATTGAAAAGGGGGGAGATGTAATTCCTAAAGTAGTTTCTGTTGTATTAAACGAAAGATCCAAAAACATCAAAGCCCCAAAGCCGCCGGATAAATGTCCTGTCTGTGGTTCAATTATCTTTAAACCTGAAAATGAAGTTGCATATTATTGTGAGAATACTGAATGTCCTGCTCAGGTAAGAGGAAGGCTTGAACATTTTTCAGCACGCGGTGCTATGGATATTGAAGGTTTGGGAGAAGCTTTGATTAATCTTTTTGTTAATATAAACTTTCTCCGTACTTATGCTGATATTTATGATTTAAAAAATCAGCGCGAAGAATTAATTAATATTGAAAGACTTGGTGAAAAGAGTGTTGATAATCTTTTAACAGCCATTGAGGCGAGCAAGAAGCAGCCCTTTCCAAAAGTTCTTTTTGCTTTAGGGATAAGATATGTCGGTGTAGGAGCCGCAAAAAAACTTGCAGATCATTTTCTATCAATTGATAAGCTTATGCAGGCTTCTGAAGAAGAGATAACTGCCGTGCATGAAATAGGTCCTAGCATAAGCAAAAGTGTAAAGAAGTTCTTTTCTGATAAGCATAATATTGATATAATTAACAGACTGAAAAAACAGGGACTTGTATTTGAATCGGAAAGAATGGTTGTAAAAGGGAATTTCTTTACTGATAAGACTTTTGTAATTACAGGTACATTGGAAAATTTTTCGAGGGAAGAAGTAGGAGATAAAATAGTTGCTTATGGCGGGAAAGTTACTTCAAGTGTAAGCAGCAAGACAGATTACCTGCTTGTTGGTGAAAATGCAGGTTCAAAACTGAATAAAGCAAAAAGTCTTGGTGTTAAAACTCTCTCTGAAAAAGATTTTATTAAAGAACTGGATAAGTTAAAATAAAACCGGATGCTTGATTTTCTTAAAAATAAAATTGCTGAAATAGTAGTTGATAAGCAGCTAAAGGAGCAGCACTTTGAACCGCATACATTTACTGATTTTTTCGATAAAGCCTTTACTTTTTTTATTGCAATGCCGCAAGATGACAGAGACTTTACATATTCTCTTACTGTTCTGAATTTTCTTGCAGACTATAAAAAAAGTGCAATGGTTATGACAAAAGACTTTAAAGTGAGTTTGCTTCCGCAAAAGTACAAGGGGCGTGCAATTGAGTATTCGGATAGAGATATTAATAAATGGAAACTTCCTTCCAAAAGGCTGGCTGATAAACTTAGTGGTATGCAGTTTAACGTTTCTATTGATTTGAACAGGAAAGGAAATCTTTTCTACAGCTACTCTTCAAACCTGGTTCAAGCTCCGTTAAAAATAGGTTTTGCCAAACCGGATGCCGATAAATTTTATAATCTCCAGATAATAAATGAGGAAGATAATCCTGAGATTTCTTATGAAAATTTCTTAAATTGCCTTAAAATGTTTTCAGGACTTACTCAATGAACTATGAAATAAAAAAAGTAGATGATATAACAGTTTTCAAACTGAATGAAAAAAGACTCGATACGAATATATCAGGGTTGGTTAAAGGTGAATTTACCCTGCTTCTTAAAGTTGAAGGTGCTACAAAGCTTATTATTGATATGAGCGATGTTGAGTCCTGCGATTCATCCGGTTTAAGTGCTATCCTTGTTGCAAACAGAATTCTGAACTCGACTGGTGGAAGCATGAGAATTGCCGCACCAAGTGAAAAAGTTTCCTCTCTTATGAGGATTACACAACTCGATCGTGTACTTACTGTATGCGATACAGTTGATGAAGCATTTGAAGAACTGAAAAACGAAAAAGGTTAAATCCTTTTGAAAGGCAATCTTGCCGATAACATAATAATCATTTCCTACCTTACTGGTGTTGCCGCCTTTGGAATCTTAATAAATCAATATGCTTATATCCTATACCTTTATACTTTTATTTGAAACTTTCTTTAAAGAAAGCTATGTTAAGAGTAATTATAATCTATACGAAATACTGATATTCAATAATAAAAATTGAAATTAACTTGAAGGACAAATTCAACTACAGAAAAAGTTTCAGAATAAAGATCCTGCTTGGATTGGTTACAGTTCTTGCTATTGCTTTTATGTTCCCAAGAGGTGAATCAATAGAATCTGAAGTGGCAGTAGGATCAATATGGATTCACGATGATCTAATTGCCCCATTTAGTTTCCCGGTTATAAAAGATGAGGTTGTTTATCATGAACAACTCCATGCTGCTGAGCAAAGTGTTTATCCTGTTTATCTTAATGATAGAAGAAGTTCGGGATTAATTCTTGATTCTTTAAATTCATATAATGTATTTCTAATAAGGACAATTGATGAAACAATCAATTCCGATACTTCATCTGTAATTAATCCTACCTTTTTAAGTACAGAATCATTTAATGCAATATTAAGATTGAGGAGACGTGAGGTTAATCTTTTGCAGGGGAAAGAATTCAATCTTAAAACTTTATTCGACAAAGTTCAGGAGATTTTAAGCAAGATTACTAATAAGGGAATCTTGAGTGAAGTTCCTGAAAAAGACAACATTGCTGTTAGGGAAGGGAATGTAGATAAAATAGAAACGTCAGAAGATTTTTTTTCTATCAATGAAGCAAGCCAAGAGGTGATTAAGTTAATAAATAAAACCGGTTATTCATCTGAAATAAAAAGTGCACTTGCTGAGTATGCAACACATTTTGTTTTTCCTAACCTTATTTTTAGCCGGGAACAGACTGCCGAAGAAATTGAACAAGTAAAAAACAATGTTTCAAGATATACAGGTATAGTTAATGAGAATGAAAGAATTATCGCAAAACATGATCGCGTTACAAAAGAAGCTAAGTTAAAGATTGATTCATATAAAATTGCTAAGGGAGAAAATATAGGCGAGGAAGGATTTTTAATTCAGATCTTAGGGAATTTTCTTCACATTACCTCGTTAATTACACTACTTACAATTTATCTTTTCCTTTTCAGGAAAAGAATATTTCATGATAACCAGAAAATACTTCTGATCTCAGTTCATTTTCTTTTTATAGCGTTTATTACTTACCTCATCAACAATGTAACAATAAACGCCCCCATGCAGTATTTAATTTTTGTTCCTGCAGCATCAATGCTTCTTACAATTGTGTTTGATTCGCGTGTGGGATTTTATTCTACAGTAATTATGGTTTTGATTGCCGGAGCTTTAAGAGGCAATGATTACACTTTTGTTGTTATGAATCTTTTTGCCGGTGCCCTTGCTGTTTATACTGTGCGTGATATTAAAAACCGTTCTCAAATATTCAGATCATTTCTTTTTATACTGAGTGGTTATACTTTAACAGTTATAGGATTTGGTCTTGAAAGATTTGCATCATGGGATAATATCCTTGTTGAACTTGCATTTGCCGGCAGCAACGCCTTAATAAGTCCTGTGCTTACTTATGGCTTACTTATTTTCTTTGAAAGACTATTTAAAATAACCACGGATCTGACTCTTCTGGAACTATCTAATTTTGATAAACCTTTATTAAAAGATCTTTCAAGGAAAGCACCCGGTACATTTAATCATTCTATGACATTAGGAACATTAGGTGAAGCCGCTGCTGAAAAAATCGGAGCCAATCCTTTACTTACAAGAGTTGGTGCATATTACCACGATATTGGTAAAACATTAATACCGCAGAATTTTGTAGAGAACCAGTTAAACAATAGGAATATTCATGAAGATCTTTCACCTGAACAGAGCGTTAAATTAATCCTTCAGCATGTTACTGAAGGGAAAAAATTAGCAGAAGAATATGCCATTCCCAAAGAGATTATTGATTTCATCCCGATGCACCATGGAACAATGACGATGTCATTCTTTTATGAAAAGGCAAAAAAACTTTATGGGGATGAGAAGGTAGATATTATTGATTACAGATATCCTGGTCCTAAACCAAATACAAAAGAAACAGTTATTATTATGCTTGCTGATAGTTGTGAATCAGCAGTAAGATCTATTGAAGATCCCGACTCAGTTAAAGTAGAAAATGTTATTGATAATATTTTTAAAGCGAGAATTGAAGATGGCCAGCTTGATGAATCTCCTATTACTTTTAATGATATAAATAAAATAAAAGAAGCTTTTATAACTATTTTGCTTGGGCAGCATCATAAAAGGATTAAATATCCAAAGCAGGAAGAGATTGAGAAAGGGGAATAGGTCCGGAAGATAGAAGATGGAGAATGGAAGATGGAAAATGTGGAATGGAAGAAGCAATTATGCAGCAACTATGGATAACAACTGAATGACCACCAATGACCAGTGACAATGGTATGAACATCTTTCTTAAAGAATACCTGAACGTTCTCAGGTTAGAAAAGAATTTATCTGAAAATACCATTTCATCTTACCGGAATGATTTGGTTTCTCTAATTGGCTATCTGGAATTGGCAAAGGTAAATGATTTTTCGCAGGTTAATTATAAGCTGCTTAATTCATTCTTTAAGAAATTGCAGGAATTAGGATTAAGCAGAACGTCAGCAGCAAGATATTATTCCTCTATAAAAGGATTTTTCAATTATCTTTTTTCAAATAAATATATGGAATCAAATCCTGTAGAGAAAGTTTCTCCTCCAAAATTGTCTAAAAACCTTCCATCTGTACTTACTGTTGAAGAGATGGATAAAATATTATCTATACCTGTTGTGGATGATAAACTTGGCCTTCGCGATAAAAGTGTGCTTGAAGTGCTTTATGCCTGCGGTCTGAGAGTATCGGAGTTAATTGAGCTAAAAATTTCAAATCTTTTTTTTGATGAAGAGATTATAAGAGTTTTTGGTAAGGGTTCTAAAGAAAGATTAGTGCCGATTGGAAGCAGTGCAATTAAATGGACGAAGGAGTATCTTTTGAAAAGCCGTCCTTTACTTGAGAAAAAATTAAAGAGTGAAGGTGCAGTTTTTCTTAACAACCGGGGAACAAAACTTTCAAGAATGGGTGTGTGGAAAATCGTTGATCGTTATACAAAAGAAGCTGGAATTGAAAGAGATGTTCATCCACATACATTCAGGCATACATTTGCTACTCATCTCCTTGAAGGTGGCGCAGATTTGAGGGCTGTTCAGGAAATGCTTGGACACGCTGACATTTCAACTACCCAGATTTATACTCACATAGACAGAGATTATATTAAACAAGTTCACAGGGATTTTCATCCAAGAGGCTGAATGATATCTTGCCGTGTTGCTATTTTAGTCTTTTCGATTCTTTTCCTTCAGTTCTGTAACAATAAAAAAGAGGAACAAAAAACCAATCTTAATTCAACTGAACCTAAACTTAAAGATTTTCTCTTTGTGGGAATGATAAAAGATAAAGCCGGTTTATATAAGTATGAATTTGATAAAAAATCTTTTAAGCTCTGGTGGTCAGATGAAAAGGAAGAGGTTGTTGAGTTATCATATTCCGAAAAAAACCGGAATGTTTTTTTCATAACTTCAAAAAACTTTGGAATGGCAGGGGCATTTCCATTTATCAATAATATTAAGTTGTATTTAATAAATCCCAAAACAGGAAGAGTAAACTTTATTGAAAAGATTGGAAATGGACTGCAGGTTTTTACTCAATGGGCAGACGAGAATGATTTCAAAATCATTATTAACTCATTTGATAAAACAGTTGCAAACTATGTTAACCACAGGAAGATACTTTATAATATTTACGGAAAGAGGTTAGAAGATATTACTCAAACTTTTGATATTACAAAACAAGGATATCCGCATCTTTCCCAAAAGAAAATAAATTATTTCTCCCCTAAACAGAAGTATTCAATTGAAAGCAGAGGTGATGATTCAATCGGGGTTTATCTTATAGAAGATGGAAAAGGGGAATTAATATACAAAAGCGATCAGCAAATTAAGCAGATAGAGTGGGAGAATGAATTTTTGTTCCTTTCGACAGTCAAAATAAAACCAATTAATGAAGACCTGAACGCTAAAGATCCGGAAATTTCAAAATTAATTATTTACTCCTTAGAACAGAAGGATATTTTAAAGATATGGGGCGGCGGAGGTGTAAAAAATTTTTTTGTGGCAGGTGATTTATTAATTTTTGATAACGGTTTTGGTAACGACTCACATATCGCCATTTATGATTTGAAGTACAAAAAGATTTATGATGAAATAAGAATTAAACATGGATGCGGGTTAAAAAACATCCCTAATTCCTCATTTTGAAGGTTAATCCTGATGAAAAATATTTCTGCAATAGTTATTACAAAAAATGAAGAAAGGAATATTGAGCAATGTCTGAAAAGTATCAGTTGGGCTGATGAAATAATTGTTGTTGATTCAGAAAGTGAAGATAAAACCGTTGAACTCGTAAAAAAGTTTACAGATAAAGTATTTATAAAAAAGTGGGAAGGCTATGTTCCTCAAAAGAAATATGCCCTCAACCTTGTAAGCTATGAATGGGTTTTTAATATTGATGCAGATGAAAGAATATCGTCCGAACTAAAAGAAGAAATTATTAATAAAGAACCTGATAGTCTGGATGGTTTTTTTATAAGAAGAAAAAATTATTTCTTTGGTAAAGAGATAACAACTTGTGGATGGAATAAAGATTTTCAATTGCGTCTTTTCAAAAGAACAAAAACAGAGTTGCTTGAAAGATCTGTTGATGAGGGATTTAAAGTAAATGGAAAAATAGGAATACTTAAAAACGTTATTGTTCATAATACATTCTCCTCATTTCATAATTATCTGAAGAAAGTAAATGAATATACAACTCTAAGAGCCGAAGAAGTTTATAAATCGAAGAATAAAGTGACAGCTTTTACCATTATTTCTCATGCCGTTTCTGCATTCCTCCGATATTATATATCGCTTAAAGGATTTAAAGATGGTATGCATGGATTAATAATTTCGTTTGTTTATTCAGTAAGTAATATGCTAACTTATGTAAAGATATGGGAAAAGCAGGGGAGGTTTTAATCTATAATTTAAACTGCATGTTATAAAGCTTGCAATAAAGACCATTAAGTTTCAGTAGTTCGATGTGTGTACCCTGTTCAACAAGTACTCCTTCATTCAGAACAATAATCTTGTCTGCATTCTGAACAGTGCTTAACCTGTGAGCAATTACAATTGAAGTTCTTCCCTCCATCAATCTTTCTATTGCCTGCTGCACAAGGATTTCAGATTCGGTATCGAGAGAAGAAGTGGCTTCATCGAGAATAAGTATAGGAGGATTTTTAAGCAAGGCACGGGCGATAGATAATCTTTGTCTTTCTCCGCCGGAAAGTTTAACACCTCTGTCACCGATTAAAGTATCATAACCACTTTCAAGTTCGGAAATAAAGTTATGTGCATTGGCAGCTTTTGCAGCCCCAGTTATTTTATCAATAGATGGATTTTTAATTCCATAAGCAATATTATTTCGTATTGTATCATTAAAAAGAATAGTTTCCTGTGTAACAATCCCCATTAATTCTCTTAAGGACTTTATCCTGATTTTCCGAATATCAACACCATCAATTAATATTGTTCCTGATTCAACATCATAAAAACGTGGAATTAAATCTATCAGACTCGATTTGCCAGCCCCGCTTGGGCCCACAATAGCGACTATTTCACCCTTCCTGATTTCCAGACTAGTATTTTTAAGAATGCTGTCACTCTTTTCATATTTGAAATTTACATCTTTGAATTGAATACTTTCATTAAAGGATTTTATTTCAACAGCATCCGGAGAATCAAAGATTTTTGGTTCAGTATCCAAGATATTAAATACTCTTTCGGAAGCTGCTCTTCCTTCCTGCACCTGGATAAAAGCCTGTCCGAGTAATTTTAGGGTAGGCATCAATTGAAAGAAAATCCCCAGATAAACTAAAAAAGCTCCCGGAGTCATATCACTCTGACCAGTAATAATCTGCGTTCCTATAAAATAAAGTATTATTGCAACTGCAAAGACTCCTATCACTTCAGTAATTGGAGATGCAAGACCTCTTCTCCTAACAAGGCTTATTATGAGATTAAAGTAGTTTTTTTCACTCTCCCTAAACCTGCTCACCTCATATTCTTCCGTGCCAAAAGCTTTAACAATTCTCATAGCACCAAAAGTCTCGTCAAGCATTGAAGTTGTGTTTGCAATTCTTTCCTGGGAGCGTGTACTTTTTCGTCTTAATGATTTTCCGATTCTCGCAAGAAAAAAAGCAATAATTGGAAGCATTGCAAATATTAAAATAGTTAATTTCCAATTGAAGATGAATAACACAATAGTAAATAAGATGATTGAAGGAGGATCCCTGAAAAAACTGTTTATTACAGCGGTTATTGCATCACGTATTATAAGTACATCATTCATAATCCTGGAAATTAAAATTCCCTTTTTCTCTTCTGTAAAGTATCCAAGTGAGAGTTTGTGGAAGTGGGCATAAAGATCAAGACGAATATCCCTGATTACTCCCTGGTCAACTGGTGACATAAAATATGTCTGCAGGTATTGAAAAAGATTTTTTAGTGTGAAAACTAAAACAATTAATATGCAGAGATATACAAGAAGATCAAGCTTGTCATACTGAACTAAATATTCATTCAGTTTATAAGTGAGATAATCTTTAATATCTAGTATACTTATATCTTGTTCTGGTTTGAAGTCAGGTTTTGCCGGGTTAAACAGCAGATCAATAAAAGGCATTATAAGACCAATTGACAGGAGATTGAATAAGACGAAAAGAAGCATGCACAGGTTTGCACTAAGCATTGATCTTATATAAGGTTTCAGATATTTAAAGAATCGCCAGAAAAATTTCATTAGCATGCATAAATTTTACAGGTAAAAATACTTACTTCTTATTTAATATGTTTGTTTGGTTTAGATTTTTATTTTTTAATTTATCTATTCAAATTCATTTATTAACAATGACATCCAGATTAAACCCCCGAATTCCTTTTTATATTTTGCTCTTTTTATCTGTCAGCTATGTGCTTTCTATTTTTTTATTGCAATTATTTTGCGGGGTGCTTGTAATTCTCTGGTTGTTAGAAAAAAATTCTGAGAAAAGAAAAGCCATTGATAGTTTTATAATTGCAGTATTAGTTTATGGATTTGCAAGACTAATATCAGTTATTCTCTCTGAATATCCCGGGGTTAGTATTCATACACTTTATAAAGAAGCACTCTTTTACTTAAGTGTTTTTTCTATAGGGTTTTATTTAAAATCATTTGATCATAAAAGAATTCGCATTATAATCTATGTTTTTATTGGGGGTGCTGTTCTAAATTCTTTAATAGGACTAATTCGCTTCAATTTTGGTATTGTTGAAAGAGCAGAATCTCTTTCAACAGGATACACTGCTTTTTCGGGATATCTTGCGGCTGTATTAGGTATTGCTATATCTGCTTTTGGTTTTAATGAAATTAGAAAAAAATATTCTTACCTGAATATTATAGCGGTAGGAATCATTCTTGCCGGTATATTAACCTCACTCGGAAGAGCTAATATTGTTATTTCAGCTTTGGTCCTTCTCATTTCTTTAATAATAAAAAAGATAAATCCGAAACAGTTTGTTTTTATCGCTTTAATTTCCGCGGCAGTTTCATATCTATCTTTTTCTAATAATACCAGCGGTTTTACACAAAGAATGGAAACTCCGGCACAATTATCGGATCGGGATATAATTTATAAAGGAACAATCGAATTAGTTTGGGAACATCCTTTGTTTGGATATGGTCCCAGAACTTTCAAAAAAATATTCCCTTTCAAAGAAGAATTTGCTGACAAAGGAATTGGCGGATGGCATAATCAGATTTTGCAGGTTTATTTTGAAAGCGGATTTATAGGTTTGGCAGCTTATTTAATTTTATTGTTTGTTGTTTTTAAATCAGGATATAAATTCTTAAAAAGCAAAGCAGAGGAGGAAAATAAACTTATTGTGGTTGGTGTAATATTATCAGTTACGGCGCTTTTTTTATCTGCTTTTTTCTCCGGCTTTATAGATTCACCAATACTTTCAATTGAGTTTTCTTTTTTGTGTTCATTGATGACATCTGAAATATATAAAAATAATCGCAGGACTTCTTTTATTACGTAAAGATTAGGAACGAATTTTGTTATTTTTACAAAAGAATAATCGGAGAATTTAATGCCGGATAATGATAAAGAAAAAATCAATCAGCTTATTAATGAGCTTTCTACAGATGTTAATAAAGATGTAAAAGAAACAGTAATCATTCTTGCTGCTGGTCACGGAAAAAGGATAAAATCCCAAAAATCTAAAATGCTGCATAAAATTTGGGATGTTCCAACAGTTGAACGTGTGTATAATGCTTGTAAGCAGGCTATTGATGGAGTAAATATAATTGTTGTTCTGGGAATAAAAGCTAAGGATGTAATTCAAGTTATTGGAAAAAGGGAATCAACTCTTTTTGCTTACCAGGAGAACCAGAATGGAACCGGTCACGCAGTTCAGGTTGCACTACAAAAATTAAATAATAGTTTTAAAGATGGAATTGTTTATGTAATGCCAGGCGATATGGGACTGATTGATAAAGAAACTATGGTAATGCTTCGTGATGAATTTATAAAAACAAAATCTGATATGCTTGTTTTAACCGGACACTTCGAAGGAAACCCTCACGAAAATTTTTATGGGAGAATAATTAGAGCTAAAGATTTTGATGAAAAAGGAAATCCTTCCGGTAATGATAAAGCAAAGGTTATTGAGATTATGGAACATAAGGACATTCTCGCCCTCGACGATAACAAACCATACAAAATTAAATTCAATGGAAAAACATACTCATATATAAAAAAGGAACTGCTGGAGAATAACGAATTCAACTCAGGTGTTTACGCTTTTGATTTCAAAAAACTTACATCACTGATAAATTCACTTTCAAGCGATAATGTTCAGAATGAAATTTATATAACTGAAATGATATCTCTCTTTAATAAGAAGGGATATTCGGTAAAAGCAATTAGTCCGGCCAAACCTCATGTTGTAATGGGTTTTAATAATAAATCCGTGCTTAAAGAAATGGAAAATTTAGCCCGCAGCCAGGTTTATGAAAAGTTAAAGGATATAATTGAAATAAATGACCCAGATGATTTCTTTATTCATGAAAGTGTTATTGAAGATATAATTAAAATGGATAATCAGAACATTCCTCTCGATATATATATTGGAAGGGGTGTTCATATTGGTAAAGGGGTTAAGCTTAATTATAATCTTGTACTGCATAAAAATGTTTATGTTAGTGGGAATGTTCATTTCGGGCAGAATGTTGAGGTTGGGCGAAACGTTCATCTTTCATGCTTTTCCAACCAAACATTTAAAATCGGGAATAATGTTCAAATACTTTCGGGAGATATCATAAAAGGAAATATAGTCATAGGAGAGGGGACAAGGATAGAATCAAGTGTTAATATGACCGGCAGTGATGAATATCCTTTGCGAATAGGGCAGGGAGTTTTAATTAAAGGAACGAGCTATGTTTTTGGTTCTATCATTGAAGATGGAATTCATATAGAACATAGCGTAATTATCAGGAAGAAAGTTGAAAGATTAGAAAAAAAAACAGGTGTTGTACAACCGATAAAATTTTATCTTCCTATGCCTGAAGGTATTGATGCAATTGAAGATTTATAAGAAATGTCATTCCGTCCCGCATTTGCGGGATCGGAATATTGATCTATAAGGGGTTGCTGAAACAATCCGCTTTAGGCGGACAGCATGACCAAATTACTTTGAGGTTTCTTTTTGCAGCTTATTAAGATGGCGTGTTAAAGCAGCTTTTTTACGTGAAGCATTATTTCTATGAATTTTATTTTTAACACTACTTCTATCCAGGATTGAAACAGCTTCTTTGTATAATTTTTCTGCTTCTGCCGCATCAGTAGTATTAAGTGTTTTTTTGTAAAGAGTTTTTATTCTTGATTCAACTCTTTTATTAACCTCACTTTTCCTTTCACTTGAACGAATTCTTTTCTTTGCTGATTTATGCGATGCCATTAACTAACCTTAATTTATTGAAAAATTGAGCCCAAATATATCCATTCACCCGTTTGATGTCAAATATATGTTTTTGTAATTTTATACTAATTTTAATGGTTAAATGAAAACATGCACAAAGACTTCAGTCTCTGCATTTTAATATGAAGAACTAACGTGCTTAAAATAAACGAAATATATTTCTCCATTCAGGGAGAAAGTTCCAAAGCCGGATTACCATGTATTTTTGTACGATTAACTTACTGTAATCTCCGTTGTACTTATTGCGATACCGAATATGCTTTTTATGAGGGAAAAGATTATACAATTGAGCAAATAATTGATGAGGTAAAAAAGTATGATTGTAAATTGGTGGAAGTAACAGGGGGGGAACCTCTTGTCCAGGATGAATGTATTGACCTGTTGAAAAGATTATCTGATGAAGGTTACAAAGTTATGCTGGAAACGGGTGGAAGTCTTTCCATAAAAAGTGTTGATCAGAGAGTAATGATTATAATGGATCTTAAATGCCCTTCAAGTGGAATGCTGAAAAAAAATCTTTACGACAATATTGATTTTATAAAACCAACCGATGAAATAAAGTTTGTAATTGGAAACAGGGAAGATTATGATTGGTCTAAAGAGTTAATTGAAAAATATAATCTCACAAACAAATGCAGCATTCTTTTCTCAGTTGTATTTGGTGAACTTGAACCAGTAACATTAGTCGAGTGGATACTTGAGGATAAATTAAATGCAAGATTCCAACTTCAGATGCATAAGTTTATCTGGGTTCCAACTGCTAAAGGTGTTTGATGAAGATTGCAAAAGAATTCCATTGGGAAATGGGGCATCGTTTACCGGAACATTTTGATAAATGCAAAAATATTCATGGACATTCTTATAAAATGATTATTGAACTTGAAGGTGATGTGGCTGAATCGGGAATGGTGATGGATTATTATGATGTAAAGAAAATAGTTAATCCAATAATTGAAAAACTGGATCATGCTTTTATGGTATATAACCAAGATAAAGAGATAATCTCATTCCTTGAAAAGATGAAATCAAAAATGGTGATTGTTGAATTTCAATCAACAGTAGAAAATATATGTAAATATTTTCTTAATGAGATAAAGAAGATAAGCCTGCCAAAAAATATCAATAAAGTATCTGTCCGGATTTATGAAAGTGCAGATGATTATGCCGAATCCTCCATAAATTTATCATTACAATAAAATAATAATCTTGAAAACGGAGCTTGACATACTTAAAGATGTAACAGAAAATCTTTCTTCTTTAAATGTTCATTATATGTTAACGGGTTCATTAGCAATGATGTATTATTCTCAACCGAGAATGACGAGAGATATTGATATAGTTATTGAATTAAGTAAAATTCAGATAGAAAATTTTGTAAGAATCTTTGAAAATGGATATTATATTTCACCAGAAGCAATCAAAGATTCAATTGAACATCCTTTTATGTTTAATCTTATTCATTTGGGAAGCTCAATTAAAATTGATTTTGTTATCCGGAAATCAGAAGAATATAGGATTGTTGAGTTTAACAGAAGAAGAAAAGTAAAGTTTTCTGGTATTGAACTTTTTATTGTTAGTAAAGAAGATTTAATCCTTTCAAAGTTAAGCTGGGCAAAAGATTCTGATTCAGAATTACAGAAAAGAGATATTAAAAATTTATTAACTTCAACTTACGATAAAGAATACTTATTTGAATGGGCAAAAAAGTTAGATCTTTATGATTTTCTTATGAGTGTAAAAGATGAATGATACCAGCCCCGAAGCAAAAAAAATTCAGGATGAATTATTTGCTAAACTTTCCGGTGAAGAAAGATTATTAATGGGACTTGAAATGTTTGAAACTGCCAGAAAGATTGTTCTTTCATCATTCCCTGAAAACCTTCCCGAAAATGAAATAAGAAAAAGATTGTTCCTCCGCTTCTATGAAAATGATTTTTCTGATGAAGAAAAGGAAAAGATTTTGAAGAGAATGGATGAATATTTTAAAGATATGGAGAAATAGATTGGAAATTGGTTTTGTAAAATCTCAAGGACGTTTAACAATTCCTGTTAAGCTCAGAAAAAAATATGGAATAAAGCTAGGGACTCGTGTGAATATTTCGCAAGGAGAGGATGGGATAAAGATTATTACCATAACACCGCAATTAATTGATAAAAATAGAGGGTTTTTGAAAGGAAAGAGCAGTTTGCTTAAAGTATTGCAAGAAGAGAAAAAGAAAGAGAGGGAATTATAAAATTATTGTAAAGTGGATTTTGGGGGAAGCGCTTCTTTAAATTTCCTGCCTATTTCTACTTTTTTAGAAAAGTTATTTTAACTGAAAAGACTTATTAGTATTTTTTGAACGTTAATAATGGCACAGGAAGAACGCAACTGTAATTTTACTTCCTCCATCTTTCTTTTCTAAGCTGCTGGGGGAATGATTTGATGAATAATAAATTGAGATATTTAAAATTATTTATCAAGAATAAAAATAATCTTTATGGGAACGATTCTTAAAGTTGTTGAAAAATTTAGTGGGGGTAAGTGTTTCCCTTCCAACAAACTTCATTTAGACGATATAAACCCGGACGAGTACCAAGATAAGGATGAAAAGTTTAACACTTCAAAAATATTTGAAACAAATAAAGTTCCAGAGAAAAGAAAAATTACAAAGTTCTATACGGATATATCTTTATTTAAATATTTTCTTGATGGTTCAAGGCGTACTTATAAAGTTGTTGATTTTGCATCAACTGATGGGAAATATTTACCAATTGTAGCAGGACAAATTGGAACTGCGGTATGTAAACGAGAAAATAAGTCAATAAAAAATCTGCACTTAATAAAATTTAATATAATTGCTTTACCAGATAGAACTGGTGGTGAATTTGAAAATATTAGGAATGAAATAAATAAAACTGTTAAGAATAATATTAGAGTTGAAAGAGTTGTTGAATATAAACATCAAACAAATATGCAAAGGCCACCTGAAAATCTTGCTATAGCAAAAATTCAGAAAGAAATGTTAGATGAAGAAATAGTTTTAATTGACAAAATGGTAACATCGAATTTATTGAATACTGGTGAAATCTTAATGATTGATGGTTCACTTCAATACACAAACATTAAATTAGAGCAAGAATATATATTTCATAATGTAATTGGGGTTTCAAAATCTTTTAATCCAAATTTGCAAGGTATTTTAAAAACAAAGAGCAAAGAAATTGGAAGTTATTTGACTGCATTAAAATATGGTGAGAGAACACCTGTTTATAGATATGAACCACAAAGTGGGAGGAAATTTAAAACAGTAATTGGTGCATGGTATTTAAGAATAAGAGAAAAAAAATATACACGGGGACCACTTGAAGGGATAATTAAAATTGAGAAAATAGCAGTTACCGAAAAAGAAAAGCAAGATGGTTTTGAAACAGATTTAATAGATGAAATATCTGCTGCAATTTTGCAAGAGCGAAATGTAACTTGTTGTTATGATGATAGCGGGGATAAACTTAAAAAATATTATAGGAAAGTATCGTGACTTTTAAACATATTATAGGTAAATCTACATTTAGATATGGATTCACGATACCTAAAAAAATGTATTCTAATTTGACTGTTCCCGAGAAGGGCAATAGAAGAAAAATCAATTTGGTTTTTGGAGATAATCAAACTTCTATTGGTTGGTTATGTCGCTTAAATAACTCACCCGGACATTTACAGATTAGATATGATGGGAAATTTGGGAATACTTTTAGTAGCTGGCTCAAAAATACATTTAAAGAAACCTTCCAAAAAGAAAAACCAGCTCTCAATGAATTTATTGAAGTGCAAATACTCAATAATGACAACTTTCTAATCAAAGGATTCCCAATATCATCAGATAATAACTTGTTCTTCTCTGATATAATAATTCATAAGCTCGATAAGAGTATATTGTCATATGATCAAAGAATTTTAGAAATTATCCAAGCCGTAAGAAATATCCCTTATGAAGAAGACAAAAGACAGATGCATTATAATCTAAGATTAAAAGAACAACTCTCTAACTCAGGATGGCTCAACGAACAAAAGGTTGTTAATGACAATAGGATTAAACTAAAATGCGATTATAGAAAAGAATATTTTCAATTGGAAGCTGAGTTTGGCAATGCAAGAACATATTATCAGGATATAGTAAAGTTTGTTATGTCCTATAATTCTGGTTTAATTAAGCTAGGTGGCCTAATTGTTCCTTCAACAAAATTTGCAAGACATTTATGTGTGCTTGGTAGTAGTAATGCTTATAAAACTGTGATGGAAATTAGATCTAAATATTCTGGAATGATGGATTTTAATAAAGCAAAAACCGAATTTCCATACATAAAAAATATTTTTAATATTCCTTTTATCATTCTTTCTTTAGACTATCGCATATAAAATTTTATTTCAATACTTGCCTATTCTCTAAATAATTTGGACAACTATAATATATCACGGAGGTGTTGCAGCATCATTATACCGGATATAATCGCAAAAGAGGCAGATTTAATAGTAGGAAAAAATATTATCACTGGCTTATTAGATAAACCTGGTATTCTGGATGATAATGAAATAAATATTGATGAGTTAACACCAGATTATAGCATTCTCGAAACCATTGATCATAAATATCCACTCGACACCGGATATTTAACATATATGACACGAGGTTGTACAAGAACATGTAGCTTTTGCGCTGTACCTAAACTTGAACCGATTTACAAAGATAAAATATCAATAAATCAGCAGCTCGACCTAATAAAGAAAAAACATGGTGATCGAAAAGATTTAATCCTGATGGATAATAATGTTTTAGGCTCACCATTATTTCCCAAGATAATTGAAGAAATTGTTGAAATGGGATTTGGTGTCGGCTCTAAATTTACTCCGCCAAATAAATTTGATATTCTTTGCAATTATATAAAGAATGAAAAAGATCAATTGAATATTAGCAGATATGAGAAAAGAATTTATGAATATTTAAACGAATATATTTTTAACAGAATTACTAAAAAAGAAGATAAGTTAAATTACTTATCTTTATTGACTTTATACGGAATTAATAAAAAAGAGAATATAAAGAAAGAATTGATTCTTGAATCCAAAGATGAATTAAATTATTATGTGGAAAAATATCGTCTCAAAACACCTAAAAATAGATATGTGGACTTCAATCAAGGTATAGATTGCAGATATGTTGATGAAGAGAAAATGAAATTATTAAGTCAAATTCCAATAAGACCAATGCGAATTGCTTTTGATCATATTTCTTTAAAAGAAAAGTATGAAAACGCAATCAGATTGGCAGACAAATATGGGGGTTAAGGAATTATCAAATTATATACTCTTCAATTATGTGGATAAACCTGAACATCTCTGGGAACGTTTAAAAATTAATGTTGATTTACATAAAGAATTAAATTCAAATAATTTTTCCTTCCCAATGAAATTTATCCCACTATATGGATATGAATCTCTTGATCGAAAATATATTGGCAAACATTGGAATAGAAAATATTTAAGGGCAGTACAATGTGTTTTAAATGTTACAAGAGGAATAGGAATGCCAGGAACATCTTTCTTTGAGAGAGCTTTTGGAAAAAATATAGAAGAATACTTTGAAATACTTATGATGCCTGAGCCATTTATTTTGTGGCGTAACCATTATGATAATATAAACTTGACTAATAAGTGGCGTAACCAATTAAAAAATCTCACAAACCAACAGCTTGAAGAAGCTAAAAAAATTGTACTTTCTAATGATTTTTTCAGTTTCAATGGAACTACTAGTAAGTCAGTAGTATCATTGATGAAATTCTATCAATTACCTAAATCATCACCTCTTAAAGAAAAACAAAAATCCTACTTCTATCAGAATACAACTCTCATAGCAGCACAAGTTTAATCAAACCTTCCTTTAGTTGGCATTTATTTAATTTTTCATTTAGGAATTGAAAAGATAATATTACTCCTGTTCTTTAACTTTCCCCATAACAATCTTCTCAGCTAAACTAGGAAAAAGTAAATTCAGCAGTGTTAGGAGTTTTAATTTTTCTGGTATAACCAGCTCTCTTTTTCGGTTTACCATTCCTTTTATAATTTTTCTGCTGCATTCTTCAAGATTAATTGATTCTTTGCTATGCATTATTCCGTTAACCATTCATAATAATTTTCTTGTGTAATTACTTTGAATTGAGAATCGGGATAAGCATTTTGCCAGGCGACTGGTATTTTAGTTTTACCCTGTTTCCATTTAAGCTCATAAACAAATAATTTTCCATCCCGTTCTTCAACAAGATCAATTTCCTGCTGGTCGTAGGTTCTCCAGAAATAATTATTAACTGTCATCCCGGAATAATGCTGGTGTTTAATTCTTTCACCGAGCATATAATTTTCCCATAGCAGTCCAACATCATCTCTTAAACCGAGCTGATTGAAGTTTGCAATGATTCCATTCCTGACTCCGTTATCATAAAAATACCATTTTGAATTTTTAACTATTTCTTTCCTTAAATTTCTACTAAAGCCATTCAATCTGTATATTATAAAAACTTTTGTAAGAAGGTCCAAGTATTTTTCAACTGTATTTTTAGATATTGATAGCTGACTTCCGATTTCCTGCAGTGAAACTTCATTCCCAGTTTGAAATGCGATCAGTTTAAGGAGGTCGAATATCTTTGCAGAGTTTCTGATATTTTCTAATACAAGTATATCCTTAAGCAAATAAGAATTGATCAAATCCCTTAGATATTCTCTTTTATCTTTTTGATCTTGATAATTACTCAATTCGGGCATATTACCATAAATTAGTCGTTGTCTTAGGTTATCTTTTTTTTCTTCAGGTTTTTCAAATTGCGAATACTCATTTTCAGAAACCGGGAATAATTGAATTTCATACTTTCTTCCTGTTAGCGGTTCTCCAGTCAAATTTGTTATATCAAATGCCGATGAGCCTGTTACAATAATTTTCAGTTCCTCAAATGAATCAACTAAAAGTTTTAATATACTCCCGATCTCTGGAACTTTTTGAGCTTCATCAATAATGAGTAACTCAGCATTCCCAAGGACATTTCTATAGTTCTGAACACTCCTTCGTTTCAATAATTCCTGAACTGCGAAATCTTCTCCGTTCCAGAAAATATATTTTTCTTTAATTTCTTTAACATATTCTTTAAGGAGAAAGGTTTTTCCGACTCTTCTCGCACCAAGAATAACAATTACTTTCCCGGGTTTGATTTTTTTAGTAATGAGATCTTGAGCTACTCTGACTATATTCATATAAAATCCGTCATTTAACTGACGCAATTTACATTAAATAAGTCAACCATACCACAATATTTGACAAGATAGTAATTATCCCTTGGATGGTTTTTAATTTGAAGAGTCAATCTCATTCTTGTTCATTTAGCTTCCCTAAAACAATCTTCTCTGCTAAATTAGGCAACAGCAAGCTCAGTATTGTTAACAATTTTAATTTTCCAGGAATTACTAACTCTCTTTTTCTGTTTACCATTCCTTTAAGAATTTTTCTGCTGCATTCCTGGAGACTAATTGATTCTTTGCTGTGCTCTTTCTTTGTTTCACCAATCTTATTTCCATTTTTATCAAAAGCATTTTTTCTTAGGTCGGTCCCTCTGAGCCAGTGAGGTTTAACAAGCATAACATCCACACCCTTATCTTTTCCAACGGATCCGCCTTTGGCGGAAAGCTCCATTCTTAACGTATTTAAAAATCCGGTTAAAGCATGCTTGGATGCAACATATCCTGAATGATAAGGTACGGCAATTTCGCCCTGGATAGATGAGATAGCAGTTATTAGACCTTTACTTTTTTTTAGATATGGAAGGAAAAGATGAACTAAGCGAACAGCACTCAGGTAATTTGTTTCAATTAATTTTTGGAATAAAGAAAGGTCGGTTACCTCATCAAACTTAGCCCACATGCTTATACCAGCATTAAGAACAAGATGATCAACAGAGCCAAAATTATTTATTGTTGTTTCAACTAATCTTTTACAATCTTCAAGCTTAGTTACATCTCCCTGAACGGAAATTACATTAGCTCCCTTTTCATTACAGAATTTTGCAGCTTCTTTAAGCTTATCAATATTCCTGGAAAAGAGAATAAGATTTGGTTTATGTGAAGCAAGTTCTTTTGCGAGTGCGGCACCAAGTCCTGAAGATGCCCCGGTAATAACAATATTCTTATTTAAGAACATTGTATCCATTTTCAAGTTTCTCTAAATCCTTCTTTTCTAAACCCCAGTTAAAAGGTTTCTCAAGTGGAGGAATAATTTTATCAGGATTCATAATATTATTTGGATCAAGAGAATATTTTAATCCTCTCACCGCTTTTATTCCAGTTTCAGAAATATCATCTTTAATCCAGGGCATATGCTCAAAACCAACAGCATGATGGTGAGACAATGTAGCCCCACCCTTTATAAAAGCATCTTCGGCGGCTTTTTTTATAAGAAGATATTGTTCAAGCTCATATCCTGGAACCTGTTGGCAACCAAAAGTAAAATATAAGCTTGCGCCGGTATGATAAGTATGACTTATATGGCATCCCAAAAAACCTTTTTTAATCCCGCTAAAGCGGTACTTCATTGCTTTATCAATTGATTCCATTGTTGAATAGTATAAAGGAAGAAGATTACTCCATACAGTTGAAGTCTCACTCACATCAGCCATTACATTTCTATCCATTACATAATCCCGCAGGTAAGGGAAATCATATTTGCCTTTTTCAAAAGCTTTACCTGGTTCTGTTCCAAGGTTAAAGGCACCATGCTTTTTGTAAATTTTATTGACTTTCCTTTTCATTTCAGAAAAGTTTTCTTTATTACCTTCAAATACAGTCAGCAAAAGGCAAACTTTATCGAAATCAAACTTATTAATATTCTTTAAATAAGATTTAACAACTTTACCAAGTAAAGATTTAAGAGGTGAAGATTTTGATTTGTATGCAAAAGAAAGAGCTGTTTTACCAGGATCATTCAGTCTTGTTACTATAGGGGCACAATATTTTTCAACACATTCATAGACTGCATTAACTCCGCTTTCAAAATCCGGGAAAAGATATCCGTAGGGAACTCTATATTTAGGAAGTTTATGTACTTGCATTACTGCTTCGGTAATAACACCAAGAGTTCCTTCGCTTCCTATACAAATATGGTTAACATCAATTCCGTTTGAAGACTTAGGAACAGTACGTGTAACTATTGTACCTGTTGGAGTTACCATTCGGAGTGAGAGGACCATATCTTCAATCTTACCGTATTTATCGCTCTGCATTCCTGCAGACCTTGTTGCAATCCATCCGCCAATGGTAGAATATTCAAATGAATCCGGGAAATGACCAAGAGTAAAACCATGAGAATTAAGCTGTTTTTCCAGCATAGGACCTAAGGCACCGGCTTGTATCCTTGCGGTATTTGATTGCTTATCAACACTGATAACTTTATCCATAAGCTTCATATCAAGAGAAACAATCATTCTCCCACTGCCATTATTGGCTTCAAGGCATCCTGCAATATTTGAACCTGCACCGAAAGGAATCATCACAACATCGTAATCCAGAGCGGCTTTTATTACGTTTAATATTTCATTTTCAGATAAAGGATAAATCACGCAATCAGGAGAAGCGTTTACAATACCGTTTCTTATTCTCCAAAGGTCTCTAAAACTTTTTCCATAAGAATGAATTAGTCTTTCTTTTTTATCAAATTTAAATCGTTCAGGATCAATAAAAGATTTTACATGATTAATAAACTTATCGTTTAATGTTTGCTGAGTAAGTTCGATATCATCAAATTTAAATGAGGGAGTAAATTTAACTTCGCCTTCAATTCCTACGATATCTTTAATATATGGCCAAAGTTCAGGTTTATCATCCATATTAAATTCAATATTTTCACCTCCCCATCCCCACCATTTCATCTGCTCAACATTAAGCATTCTAAGCTCCGGCATTCTTTAATTCGTGAACCCTTTTCTCTAGTTCTTCTGTTATTTTTTTATAAGCCTGGAAGTTATTTCCTTCCCGGTCACCATTACAAATGTAGTCATTTGGTAAAATAGGTTTACCAATCCTTATTGTTATTCTTGAAGGCCTCATAAAAATTTTTCCTTTAGGCCAGGCATTAAATGATCCTTTAATAAGTGCAGGAACAATTGGAAGACCAAGTTCTGCAGAGATCATCGCAGGTCCTTTTTTGAATGGTTGTATCTTCCCTGTTAATGAGCGGGTTCCTTCAGGATAAATAATAAGGTTGCGGTTGCCGGCTCTTGTAAATTCTCTGCAAGCCGCAAGATAATTAATCATAGATTTCCTGTCGGAATCTCTATCTATAGGTATTAAGTTCATAAGCAGGTTAAGGTAATATTTCCGCTTATCATTATCAAAAAAATAATCCTTTGCTGCCATCATTGCAAAATTTTTAAAAGGGAGACCTGATGCAACCATCAAAATTCCACTATCCATATGGCTGTTATGATTGCTGCAAAAAATAAATGAAGAAGACCTGGGGATATTTTCCCTCCCAATTATTTTCAAAGGACAATAAATCGTAAAAAGAATTTTACAGTAGATTTCAAAAATTTTCTTTATTGATATACTTATAAGATCGGGCTTTTGTAATACGTGAGAATACTCAGGAGGAACTATGGCAGTCTCCAGTTCGGAACGAATTGAAATCACTCACTTTCTCCCATACTTGGCATGAGAAAAAGCAAATTCATCTGAAACAATTGCACCGCCAAGAGATAACTCAAGCGCAAGGGCACAGGCACAAACAATTTCCGCAAGCTTCTTTGAAGAATCTTTGCCGGTACATCCTAAAAGCTCAAGATTTTTTCTTGCCTGCTTTAATCTAGTCCCGCCGCCAACTGTTCCAACTGTTATTGAAGGCATTGTAATAGTTGCATAGAGATCGTCAGAGTTTCTTACTTCATAGGAAATAATTCCGCCTGTATTCTCGACAACACTTGCAACATCCTGACCAGTTGCCAAATAAATAGCGGTAAGAGCATTTGCTACATGCATATTCATTCCGAATATACCTGCTTCCTGTGAACCCCTTGTACACTGTGTCCAGCCATCAACATATTCTTTTGAACTAACTCTAAGGATTCGCTTGAGAAACCTTCCTTCAATAAGTGCACTTCCAACAACATAATGACTTCGCCCAAGAAGCAACGATTTATAAGCAGGATTTTTATCTCCGTTAAAATTGCTTTCAATATAATATCTGAAGCCGGAATCGCATTTATAGTTATCATTTATATATTTGCAGGCTTTGTGTGTTGCTATTGTAACCATATTTTGCCCGGAAGCCTCGGCAGTATTATAAACAAAATCCAGAATAACACTATTTTGGGAAGGGTATTTATCAATTCTTAAAAGCTTGCCATGATTTGTTGTTGATTCTGCTTCTCTTTTGATCTCAACAAAATTCTCATTTATCCAGGAAATAAATTGTTTACTCTTATCAATGTCTTTAAAGATGAATATAGGTGATCTTGACAATTCCTGTTTTATATGATTTGTCTTGATTCCTCCGGAAAGATGTGTAAGAAATAATCCTCTCGTCATAGACATTGTTAAAGTTCCCTCGAGAGTGCAGAGAGGAATATAGAATTCTCCTTTAGCATATGTACCATTGATTAACAATGGCCCTGTAATAGCCAGAGGAAGATGCATGAAACCAACATGATTTTCAATTATCCCTCTAAAATCTTCCGGGCTGTCGGGACCAGCTTCATTAAGATGAAAACCTGTTTTGTTTTCCAGCCAGGTTTTTCTTTTTTCAGTATCTTCTTTTTTATATCCGCTCGGCGGCAGAATTTTACTCATTTAGTATCTTCTCCAAACCTTTTTTCAAATACGAAGGAATATTATTAAACACTTTTAATTTAATAAGAAAATAAATAAGTAATATCAACTATCTTCTTTAAAATGAAGACTCTTCAATGAAAGTACATTTAAAATTATTTAAAGTTTCTGAGCCTTCCATAAAAACCTTGTTCATTAAAACCTGGTCTGAGATACTTCTCTTTCATTAGAGATTGTTTAAGTTGAATTGATAGTCGGGGTAAATTTTACGCCTCATCATAGAAAAATATTTCGTAAATAATTAGCAATTAAATTCTTATCTCTTGACCCAAATGTATAAAACATAACAATTTGATACAGATAGAGCGCAATAAAACTAAGCTTTTATGTAAATAGAAAATAAGAGTGCTGGCATACTTCATGTGTTTTACTATTTGAAATGAAAAAAGAATTAAAAGAGTTAAACAAAAGAGAGACTCAAATGTACGTCGGACAAAAAATGGAAGAAGTTCGTCAGTTAATAAAAAAAGTTATTGAACTTGAATATAAAAATGCTCTTAACAAAGGATTATTAGATTCACGTTCCATATCTAATAAAATCTGGAATCTTTTGATTGATAAAGATGCTTTGCAAATACCTGCACCTGAAGGAGCTTCAGGATGTTATGAGAATACTGAGGATTAAATTTGATTATTTTATACTCTGTCAAATCTCTTACATCTTCATTAATGCCGAAACATTCTAAGGGGATTATCTTACCTGATTAAAAGGAGAAACTCTGAATGAAAATAAAATCTAAAGCCAACAAATTATACCAGAAAGCTCTTGAATATTACAGTAAGGGCAACTGTAAAAAATTGCTTAACAATTATAAAGGAGCAATTGCTGATTTTACCATGGCAATAAAATATAATCCTAAGTTTGCGGAAGCTTACTTTAAACGGGCAAATACAAAATTAATTTTGAATGATACTAATGGAGCTCAAAGAGATTATGATAAAGCTATTGAGTTGAAACCATACTTTGCTGAGGCTCTAATCAACAGGGGTATTACGAGAATGAATGAAGGTAAAGTTGAAGAAGGGCAAAAAGATTTTCTTAAAGCAGGTAAACTAGGTTTAATGAATGCCTTTTCAGTGAGAAAGGAGTTGTATAGATAAAAAATAAATCTCAGATTTATTCAAACTCTCATAATAATTCTCCATTTTTAAATTTGATACACTCTTAAATATCTACTGGTATCAAGTTTGCATTTCTATGTTAATAAACGCTGTACTTCTCTGCTCAAAATATTGCTTATGCATTAATTTTAGGTTTAATCTGATCAGAGATACAAATACTCAAGAATATTGAATAGCAAAAAGGGTAACGTATGGGTAAAATTTTCCTGTACAATTTTCTTCTTTTCATTTTAGAATGTGAAAAAAACAAGCTGTTCAATAAATAAAGTTTTAGTATGATACAATCGGAGTCACTATGAAGAAAGTATATTACTTTTCCAAAGAAAAGCTGCAATTTGTTGAAATAAGAAATTTTAAATTTAAGCTTGCTGTAACTATTAGTTTAGCAATTGTAATAATTAGTTTTATTTTGTGCGGTGGTTATTCATACTTCTTTTCATTAATAAATTCTCATCGTGATGTTAACCTTTTAAGAAGTGAGAACGAAATACTTAAAGGAAAGCTTGCTGAAATTGTATCACTTTATGGTAATTTGGAAGAAGAACTGGATAGTCTTATTGCTCAAAATGAAGAATTAAGAATAGCAACGAATCTTCCTCCAATATCTGAAGAAGAAAGATTACTCGGTTTTGGTGGTGGCTCTTTTGATAATTCACTTGAATTTTTAAACTCACCCAACTCTATCGAAATTAAAAAGGCAACGGAACTTACAGAAGAATTGACCAGGAAAATCTACTTCGAAAAATCGAACTATAATGAAATTGAAAATAAACTTAATCAAAACAAAGAGTTTTATTCTTCTATGCCGGCTCTTAAACCTTGCCCAGGTTCGCTTGCTTATCATGGCTTTGGAATGAGAATGCATCCTATATTAAATAAAATAAGAATGCATGAAGGAATTGATATCATAACAGATGTTGGAACGAAGGTTATTGCCCCGGGTAAAGGTAAAGTTGTTTTTATTGGATATAAAGGATCCTATGGTATCACAATAGAGATAGATCATGGTTTTGGGTACAGAACTTTGTATGGTCACCTTTCGAAGTCTCTTATTAAAATAGGAGAGGTGGTGGAACGCGGTAATCCGATAGCAATAACTGGTAATTCTGGATTATCAGCGGGTCCCCATCTTCACTATGAAGTTGAGCATAATGGAGTTAAACAAGATCCGGTTAAATTTATTTTTGATGATATAGATCTTTTTAATTAAAAAAACTATTTCTTTTATTCTTTCTCTCTGCTGTTTTCAGGCACTAAAAAAAATAATTACGGAGGTGTTGTGGGCATAATAGATGAGAAAGTTCTGGCGGTCACGGTAATCGGAGTTCTTTATGCAATTACCTGGATGATGAAACCTCAGACAATTCTTAGGATAGTAATCAATACAGTACTGGGAATTGTTACTATAATCTGGGCTTTGGATTTCTTTGGTTTATATCCACTCTCAAAAATAATCCCGGTAAATTTTTATAGTTAATAAACCAGAGTAAATCTTATTCGGAAACAGGTATAAAGCTTATTGCAGTTCCGCCACCAGGTGCTAATTGTAAATTTAAATATGTTGTTTTATCAACGGTCAGTATTTCTATTTTATAAGCCGTAGGATTTTTATCCCAATGGGAATCCTCTTTATCAGAATAGATGGCAGCAACATATTTTTTCCCTTCATCTAAAAAATCTAATGAAATATTAAATGATCTTTCATTCTCATCTGTGACACTTCCTAAAAACCATTTGTCTGTATTTCTTTCTTTACGAGTTATGGTGATGTATTCTTCAATCTCACCGTTAATCACTATAGAAGTATCCCAATCAACGCCCACATCTCTTATAAACTGAAACGCCGGATGCCCCTCATAATTTTCAGGGAGATCTGCAGCCATTTGTAAGGGGCTATAAATAACAACATATAATGCAAGTTGATGTGCCAATGTGGTATTAACTTGGTTTTTATCTTTGTATTTATCAAACTTTATATCAAAAATTCCAGGAGTATAATCTATTGGTCCTGCAAGCATTCTTGTAAAAGGAACAATCGTAAGATGTTTTGGCGGATTCATATCGATACTCCAGGCGTTAAACTCTTGTCCTCTTAATCCTTCGGCACTCATAAGATTAGGATAAGTTCTTCTTAATCCTGTAGGAGTTACCGGTTCGTGAACATCAACCATAATTTGATTTTGAGCAGCTTTCTCAATCACTTTCCTGTTATGATTGACCATATACTGCCCCTGATGGTATTCACCTTTGGGAATTATGGGACCAACATATCCTGTTTTTATCGCATGGATTCCAAGACTTTTACAAAGTGCAAATGCTGTATCCATTTGTTGTTCATAAGTTTTTACCGCAGAAGATGTCTCGTGGTGCATAATTATATTAATACCCTTTTCTTTTGCATAGCGAACGACCTCTTTAATATCATAATCTGCATAAGGAGTAACGAAATCGAAAACACCTTCACGGTCTTCAAAACCTATCCATCTTTCCCAGCCTGTATTCCATCCTTCGACCAATAAACCTTTTATTCTATTTGCAGATGCAAAGTCAATATAACGTTTAGCATTTTCAGTTGTTGCGCCATGTTTTCCGCTTGCCATATCCCACGTACTTTTACCAATATGCATTTCCCACCAGATGCCCATATATTTTGTTGGATTTATCCAAGATACATCATCAAGAACATAAGGTTCATTTAAATTCAAAATTGTTCTCGATTCAACTAAATCCTTTGCTTCATCACCAATTAAAATTAACCTCCAGGGAGTAGCAAAAGGAGTTTTTGTTTTTACTTTTATTTCCGCATCATTTCCAACAAGCTCAGTTTGAAAGAGAAGATTTTCTTTATCTACTTTTAATGTGATGCTGGAATAATCCGTTAAATTAGCCTCAAGAAAACTTATATAAATTCCATCGTCCGTTTTCATTGTAACAGGAGTGTTAACTGCATTCTCAGGAATATAAGTTGATATAAGATTTGGGTGCCCGCGTTTAGATAAAGCATCAATTTCAGAAATACGAGTTGTATTATACAGATGTTCGGTAATGTCCCAATCTCCGGGAGTCCACCAGCAAGTATGATCACCGGTTAAATTGAATTGGGTGTTTTCATCAATGATTATAACGTCTTTGAGATTTTCTTGTTGGGGGAATTCATATCTGAAACCAACACCATCATTAAAAACTCTGAATACAATTGAACATTTTCTTTTAAGTTCTTCTTTTTCTTCAAGATTAACTTTCAGCTCATTATAATTATTGCGGATGAATCGTTGTTCTCCCCAAACAGTTTCCCACGTTTCATCAAATGAAGAATTGGATGAATTGGCAACCATTAAATTTTTCCCAAAAGACTTTACATTTTTAAAATCGAAGCTAAAGGAAGAAGTATCAATAATTCTTTTACCATTAAAGTTTACTAAATAATCCGGCTGTCCACCTTTTGTTAAAAGAAAATTCACTTCTATAGATTCATCAGGAGAATTTACTTTATATTCTGAGTTTTGAGAGAATGCCAGATAATTAAAGATTTGTAATAGGAACAATGGAATGAAGTATAGTTTTTTCATAATTAAACCTTCTTTACTTTCAATGACATAAACATAAGTATTTCATATCATTTAAAATAAAAAATCCTCATTTAAATGAGGATTTTTTCTTAGTAGCAGGGGCAGTCCGCCTTGGCGGATTGAACCTGCAACCTTCGGGTTATGAGCCCGACGAGTTACCAATTGCTATGAGGACTTAGGGAAATTTGATTACTATCCTGATTACTAAAAAGCAATTTTTCGAGCTTGGAAAGGAGAAACTTCAATGTTTCTTTCTAAGCGTTCTAATGGAACTTATTATGTGTTCTATGAAAAGGAAAATGTTAAGAGGACTTGTATCTCTACCAAATCCAAACTTAAAACAGAAGCTATTAAATTTTTAAGCTCATTCTCTGGACCCGGCAAAAGTTAAAAGGTATGAATCCTTTGGATTCCAATTAAAAGTAACAAGTAACCTTCAGGAAAATTTCTTGAAAGCTAAAGAAGAAAGCGATATAAAGAAATTATCATCTAATCAGAAAGAAAGCTCTTAGAAGTTTAAAAGGAAATTTATTTTATAAGTTATTTAATTTTGTTATGTTAGAGAAAAGTAAGAATATATAAACTTCTGTTTTCAGTTACACTAAATAGGACATCTAATATGTCCATTACAAAAAAAATCCTGTTTATTCTTCTACAAATAATTCCCTTCTTGGTTATAGTATTAATTGAGATAGATAAAGATTTTAAGAACGTTTTCATTTCAATATCATTTTAGGCTACCTTAGTTGCAATTGTTCCAGTATATTCAATAATATTTTATGTAAGATTAAAAGAGTTTATTAAAGAAGACTCAGGATATGGAAAATATTTTGAAGACACTTCAAAAGAAGAAAAGAAAGTGAATGCAATTTATTGGAGTATATTTATTTTTTTCACATTTGTTTTACTAATAACTATCCTTTATATGAAATTAAAAATTCTATCTTTCGATTAAATCGTATTAATAATCTTTTTGATTGAAATATAGAATAAAAACAAAACTCGTTTAAGATTTTTGTTTAATAATGTATGAAGCTTTTCACCAACAACCCCACCCTCTCTTTCTAAGGTGCATACCCCTCTAAATGGTTAGAAATTTTCGTCAAGTTTTCCAATAATCAAATAGAATTTTTATGCAGTAGCTATTTTACCTTTATTAAATAAATTATAAAGCCAAGCTATTATAACACCACCAATAAATCCATCAACAAATCCCCAAATGAAACCAATTAACCCACCTAACCAACTGAACGTATATCCGAAATAGAATTTACTGAGGGTAGAAATTGTAGTCCCAGATGCATCAATTATTATTAGCCACCAAGTTGCTAATAAAACTGTAAAACCCCACACTAACCCAAATGAAAGACCGAGAGCTCTCTTACTAAGATTCATTGCACCCTCCTATTAGATTTTTAATATTACTAAAGTGTATACTCAATTAGACAAAAAAAATATTTTTTTATCGCTGTAACCTATTTAAAATTAATTACTTACAAGTGCAAGAAAAATCTTTCGATTTGATATTGAATGATTGATGAGTTAAGTTGCAATAAAATTCTGAAAGTTGAAATGAACATAAAGTTTAAAACTGAAATTAGCTTGGGTGGTTTTAATAGGGCATCGACTCCCTTGAATTGTCCATTCGGGCTATTTCGTTTTAAAGTTCTTTTAATTACTGAAAAAGGATAGATAAAAAATTGATTACTATTTTGATTACTCATTTCTGATTTAAAGTAATCAATCAGTAATCAAATCAAGTTTTTCAAGTTCCAATTTAAAAGCAAAAAGCCCAAATACTTATTATATTCAGGCTTTCTTAGTAGCGGGGGCAGGACTTGAACCTACAACCTTCGGGTTATGAGCCCGACGAGCTACCAATTGCTCCACCCCGCGATATTTAAGGGCTCAAATATAGTTAATCTAAAATGGTATGTCAATAAGGCTGGTATATACCTTTAGTTTTAAAGTAGTTTTTGAATGAAATAGATTCTTACCCGTCTATATTATTAAAACTTGATACAACTCCATCCATTATTTGTGATCGAAGATGAATTTCATTCAGCTTCTGAATAATCTGTAATATAATTTTGCTTTTTTCTTCTACTAAATCGTTAATAAAATTCTTTACTTCAGGTATATTACATTCTTCAAGTGTGCTTTTATAAAACATCACGAGGGATGTTTCTTTCCTGAGAGCTTCATTTAACATTGCACAAGTATTCCTGCAGGTATGCTGGCAATTCACTTGTTTGTCTTTCATAATAGACCCCTGTTTATTAAAATTTTTTTAAGTAGAGAAATTCATCATCTATAAAATTTCTTCAACTTTTGGGAGTAAGGCAACATATATGCCATCAAAGAGTTGCGGTTTTTATCTGGTTTAAGGATAATTCATGAGAATTGCTTATCATTATTAAGAAGAATGGCTTCTTATATTTGAGAAGGATTTTTTGAATCTTAATTAAGTTTTTCCAAACGTATTGTGTGAGGGTTGACAAAAAATTTTTCGTTGTGTCTTACATTCTGTCTTTGAACTTTTAATAACTGAAATATTGCACATTTAAGAGACTTAATTTCCGACTTTAATACTCATAAAGTCGGATGTTTGTTAAACTTCTGATGTTCTTCTTTGCAGGTATTCTTTATTGAAACAACCCGATAATGATTTTATCTTTGTAATGCATCAATAACAAAAAACGAGGTAATATTGAAATCATTAACCAAAGCATTTATAATATTGGTCATGATATCACTGGTAGGTTTCACTTATATAGCAAATGAAGAGGTAATGACAGAACCAGTGAATAATTCTGAAATAGTAAATGTTAATGACGATGAATCTTTAACCAAAACATCTTTAGTTGAGTTTATAGACAAAGGTACTATGAAAGCCTCCTGGTATGGGCCTAGATTTCACGGCAGGTTAACTGCTAATGGAGAAGTATATGACCAAATGGCTTTTACAGCAGCCCACAAAAAGTTGAAATTTGGAACAATATTGAGGATAACAAATCCTACGAATAATAAATCAGTGATTGTTAGGATAAATGACCGTGGTCCTTTTACACTTGGCAGACAGCTTGATCTCTCGAAAGCCGCTGCAATGGAACTTGAAATGATAGCAAAAGGTGTTGCAAGGCTGAAAGTAGAAGAGATTACAATTAAAGGTATAAACCTGCCGGTTGTTACTCTTAATTAATTGATATAATTAAATCTTATAGCCTCCTTTAAGGGGGCTTTTTTGTTTTAAATGTAAAAGGTAAGTTCAGAATTACTAAATTTGATATCATCTTATATTTTAAACTATAGAAGATCTCTATTATTCAATGAAACTTAATCTTGGCTGTGGAAATGATATTAAACCAGGTTTTATTAATCTCGATATTGTGGATTATGGAGGTAACCAGGTTCACGACCTGAATTCATTCCCCTATCCATTTGCGGAAAGTACTTTTGATGAAGTCTATGCTTCTCATGTTCTTGAACATTTAGACAGTTTTCATAAGGCTGTTACAGAGTTGTACAGGATTTGTAAACCCAATGCTATAATTGAGGTTTATGTGCCATTTTTTCTTAATACAAAATACTTTGGGGAACCTGATCATAAAATTCCATTCTCAATAAGGTCTTTTGATAATTACGAATATATAGGAAACCGCAAGCTGAAGTTTTACGAAAAATGGAAGCTTAACCACAGAACAAACTATAGAGGTAAAGCTCAATTTGAGGTTTTGGAAAAGAGATTTATAACCTCTCACTTTGCTGTATTAAAGTGGATGGATTTTATAGTGAATATTGAACCCGTTATTTATGAAAGATTTTTTGCAGGGATTTTCTCGCCAGAAGAAGTTTATTTTAAATTAAGAGTTGTTAAGTAATGGTTATTTTTTTGAAACAGTTTTCCACAATAGTAAAACCCAACCTGCAAGAAAAGAAATTCCTCTAATTGGGGTAATCATAGCAAATAAAGAGTTCCCGGTTAGTGCATGTACATAAAGTGAAAATGAGAAAAGCACTATTCCAATAGAAAAGAAGAGAGCTGAAATATTAAAGTCTTTACAACAGAATGAATTATATAATATAAAACTCCGGTTTTATAAGTTTCTTATAGATTTTCAGGTATTTTATCGGAAATAATGTGAGCACCGAATGCACCAAGTGCCACGCCTGTAAATCCAAAGAGGCTGGCAATTAAAATCCATTTTTTATTGTTTGACAATTTAGTCTCTTAAAGATTTTGGAAATACTCATAGTAATTTATGTTGAATAGTTAGAAGAAAAATAGCTACATTTGAAAAATTTATTAAAGGAATTATAAGAATAAAAATGAAAACCATTCAAAAATTAATTCTACCGCTTCTGATTATAATTGTAATCGGATTGATTTATTTTCTTTATTTCTCTCCAAAAGAAGGGCTTGGCTCATTTAGTGATTTCGATCCTAATAATAATGCTGTAAAAGATATTCGCGTAAAAATCGTACAGGAACAGGGAATTACCAAAACACCGGAAGGAGGTGCAGTATTTTTTGCAGCAGATAAAAATAATACTGTTGTTCAGGTTAATGCAGATAAAATTTCGCCAGGACTTGAATCAGCTGGGATTGTTACACTTAAAGGACATTCGAGCCAGGGTGGTTTTCATGCTCACGATGTAGTGCTTGATTAAACTAATGAATAAATTTGAACTTATTTCCTCATACAAGCCGGCAGGGGATCAACCCAAAGCAATTAAAGAACTTGTTGAAGGAATAAAACGCGGTGATAAATATCAAACTCTCCTTGGAGTTACAGGCAGTGGTAAAACTTTTACCATTTCAAATGTAATTAAAGAGATAAATAAACCGACTCTTATTATCTCGCATAATAAAACTCTTGCTGCCCAATTGTACTCTGAGTTTAAGGCTTTCTTCCCTAATAATGCTGTTGAGTTCTTTATAAGCTATTATGATTATTATCAGCCGGAAGCTTATGTTGTATCGAGCGATCTTTATATCGAAAAAGATTTTTCCGTTAATGAAGAGATTGACAGGCTGAGATTAAAAGCTTCAACAGCTTTAATCGAAGGACGAAGGGATGTTATTGTAGTTGCGAGTGTAAGCTGTATTTATGGAATTGGTGCTCCATCCGAATTTGCTCAGCAGATAATTTTTTTAAGGAAAGGAGAGAAGGTATCAAAGAAAAAACTTTTAAGAGAATTAATAGAAATACATTATATAAGAAATGATTCTGAGTTTAGCCGGGGAACGTTCAGAGCGAGAGGTGATGTTGTTGAGATAATTCCTGCTTATCAGTATGAAGAAGCAATAAGAGCAGAATTCTGGGACGATGAGATTGAAAAGCTTTCAATTATTGATTCCATAACCGGTGATATAATTAAGGAATTAGATTCCGCAGCTGTTTATCCGGCTAAATATTTTGTTACAAACCGCGAGCAGGTACAAAAGGCAATCTATAATATTGAACAGGAATTAAAAGAGAGATTAGAATATTTCTATTCGCAGGAAAAATATCTTGAAGCTCAGCGGCTTGAACAGAGAACAAAGTTCGATATTGAAATGATGAAAGAACTTGGCTATTGTTCAGGGATTGAAAATTATTCCAGACATATGGATGGACGGGCTCAAGGTTCTCGACCATATAACCTTATGGATTATTTTCCTAAAGATTTCTTGCTTGTTGTAGATGAATCACATGCAACAATCCCTCAAATAAGAGGGATGTATAATGGAGACCGTTCAAGAAAAGAAACATTGGTTGAGTATGGATTCCGGCTTCCTTCAGCTCTTGATAACAGGCCAATGAAGTTTGAAGAATTTGAAAGCATGCTTGACCAGGTAATCTTCATAAGTGCTACTCCCGCAGATTTTGAGTTGCAAAAAAGTGGCGGCGTTATTGTAGAACAAATTATACGTCCGACCGGCTTGCTTGATCCTGGAATTGAAGTAAGACCCGTTAAAGGACAAATTGATGATCTTATTGGTGAGATAAGGGAAAGGGCTTTAAAAAAAGAGAGAGTGCTTGTTACTACTTTAACAAAGAAAATGGCTGAAGATCTTTCCGATTATCTTGATAAAATCGGAATCTTAGTCCGGTATATTCACAGTGATATTGATGCACTCGAGAGAGTAGAAATCTTAAGAGATTTAAGGCTTGGCGATTTTGATGTTCTTGTGGGAGTTAATTTATTAAGAGAAGGTCTCGATCTTCCTGAAGTTTCTCTTGTTGCAATTATTGATGCGGATAAGGAAGGTTTCCTCAGAAGTGAAAGATCTCTTATGCAGACGGCGGGAAGAACAGCACGTAATGTAAATGGCAAAGTTATTATGTATGCAGATATAATTACGGAATCTATGAGAAAAACTATTGAAGAAACAAACAGGAGGAGAAAGCTTCAAACCGAATATAATACTGCAAATAACATTTCTCCCCAAACTATTTATAAAAGTATGGAAGAAATTCTTGCTTCAACTTCAATTGCTGATGTTAGAAAAAAAGAAGAAAGAGAAACATTCTCCTTTTCCAAAGTTGCTGAACCTGTTCTAAAGTACATGAGCAAAGATCAAAAAGTAGATTTGATTGAACAGCTAACAGAACAGATGCACCAGGCGGCAAAAGATCTTGAGTTTGAAAGAGCCGCTGCTTTGAGAGACGAAGTTAATCGGCTTAAGAAGATGGTAGCTAAATAGAGGTTATTGGAGTGATGGAATATTGGAGTAGTGGAATGATGGGAAACTGAGGTAATGGGATTATAAGATAATGTGAAAAATTATTCGAGTTCAAGGTGTGCTCCATTATTCTAAAATTTCATTATTCCAAGCACAGTTAAATTATTAAAATCTTTTATGATAAATTTGTTACTAAAAATAATAATCATTTCTTTTCTACTTCTATTCGGTTGTGATAAAATTAAAGTTGAACAACCCGAAAAATTAAAACCTGCCGAAACTTATGCACTCAGAATTTCAGAACCATCAGGGTTAGAACTATCTGCCGGTAAGCTTTGGATTATAAGCGACAGGAAAAGCACAATTTATCAAACGGACCTTAAAGGGGAAATAGAATTCAGCTTTAAAATCAAAGAAACTGATCTTGAAGGAATCGCAGTTATTGATGATTCATTGATAGTCGTGGTATTAGAGATTTCACGTGAAGTTTTGATAATAGATTTAGATGGAAATGAAATTTCCCGGACTTCATTGAAAGTTGAAGGCAGCAGAAATTCAGGTCTCGAAGGAATAACCTATAATCCTTCTAACAAACATTTTTATCTTGTTAATGAAAAAGATCCTGTTCTTTTAATAGAAACAGAT
>Ga0154732_1098_pt1 | contig 99244 bp, 62 predicted proteins | sample Rifle2008BG16ft_FD_105740 | JGI IMG/M metagenome (GOLD analysis project Ga0154732, IMG submission 105740) | Ignavibacteria bacterium RBG_16_34_14 | reverse complement strand
TAACCTATGATGGGAATGTATATGCAGCACCCGATGGTCCATATCATTATTTAATACTTGGCGATCAGGTTACATTAAATAATGAAGCTCTAACTTATATACCCGAAGAATACCGTACTTGCTTTGATATGTCTGATTCACAGAAAGTTTTTCTTGCATCAGATTTTGCAAGATGGGCGATATCTATAGATTCCTCGAGTGGAATTTGGAATCTTGAGCTTGCAATCTACCATCCCAATGTAAATTCCCAGGGACGTGTTGGTTTTAATATTGGTGGAAGTCAGGGACACTGGTCTTATGATATTAATGCAGGTGATGCATACGCATATTACACCTGGCAGCCGAATATACCGGATGATCCATTTGGAGATCCATTTGGAAATGGTGATCCGGGATTTTATAACTTAAATAATTCTCAATATTTTGCTGTTCTCAATTTTGTACCGGGTCCTCTTAGTGTTAAACCGGAAGAATCTCCACTCGGTCCCCCAACAGCATATAATTTATTGCAGAATTATCCTAATCCATTCAACCCTGCTACAACAATTAAATTTGAAGTACCAAAGCAAAGTGCTGTTTACCTGAAGGTATATAATTTAGTTGGTGAAGAAGTAGCTACATTAGTAAACGGTGAAGTTTTAGGTAATGGAACTTATTCTGTAACATTTGATGCAGGCAATCTATCAAGTGGAATTTATTTTTATGAATTAAGAGCTGATAATATTGTTCAATCACGCAAAATGGTTCTTTTGAAATAATTTTATTTAATATGTGCAGCGGATGAAATATTCTGCTGCACAATTTTAAAGGGAGATGTTGATGAGGTGTGCAGTTTTGTATGGACCTCACGATTGGAGAATTGAAAATATAAATATTCCATCATTAGGTAATAATGAAGTTTTACTAAAAGTAAAAACCTGTGGTGTTTGCCATTCTGAAATTCACCAATGGGATAAAAAACAGGAGGGTCTTGAATATCCACGGTATATTGGGCATGAGGTTGCCGGCGAAGTTGTTGAAACTGGAAGGGATGTAAAAGATTTTAAACCCGGTGACCGTGTAGCAGTCTGGACAGATGGAAAAGGTTATGCAGAAAAAGTTGTCGTCAAATCAGACAGGCTCTTCAAAATTTCGGATAAAATTTCTTTTACCGAAGCAATGGCTGAACCTATAGCCTGTACAACTAATGGAATTATAAAATCAGATATTCAATTAAATGATACTATTGCTTTAGTCGGGACAGGATTTATGGGTCTTATTCTTTTGCAGCAATTAAAATTAAGAGGACCAAAATTTATCGCAGCAATAGATACCAGGGAAGAAATTCTTGAGCTTGCAAAAAAACTTGGTGCTGATTTTACAATTAATCCTTCAACAGAAAATTCCAAAGAAGTAATTAAAGATTTAACAAATGGGAAAGGTGTTGATGTAAGTTTTGAAGTAGGCGGCAATGAGGCAACTTTAAACCTTGCAGCTGATTTATGCAGGATGGAAGGGAAGTTAGTGATATTTGGTTTTCATCCCGGTTCCAGGAAAATAAACGATTTTGGATATTGGAACTGGATGGCATTTGATATTATCAATTCACATTTCAGGGATTTACATACAATCCTTAACGGAACAAGAATAGGAATGGAAATGTTGAATTCTGGAAAAATAAATTTGCAGCCTCTTATTACACACAAATTTAATTTAGAAGAAATTGAAAATGCTTTTAAGGCTGCTAAAGAAAAACCAAAAGGTTTTATAAAATCAGTTATTGTTATGAATTAATAAATTTTGATTATAACTGGCGATGCGATAATTGAGAATTTATTATACTGAAAAAGCAAACTGCATGGATGCATGGATTGCATATTCTTGAACGTGAACTTGCATTTGAACTTAAAGGTAAAATTATGAGAATTTTTATAAAATTATTTACCCTTTTCATTTTTACAGTTTTGTGCTCACAATTTATGTTTGCCCAGGGAGGAAAAATTTCCGGAAGAGTAGTAGAGGAATCAACAGGTGAACTTATGCCGGGAGTGAATATCATTTTAATGGGAACCGATATGGGTGCTGCAACAGATTTTAATGGAAAATATTTTATTTTGAACATACCTCCCAGAACTTATGAACTCAGAGCTTCAACTATCGGTTATAAAACTATAACCAAAACTAATGTTAATGTAAGCATAAACCATACTACCGAAATTGATTTTGAAATGGAAGAAACAGTTTATGAACTTGATGAATCAATAGTTGTTACCTCAGAACGACCTCTTATAGAAAAAGATCAGACTTCTACACGGCATTATGTTTCATCTGAAGAAATTTCTGTAAGACCAACTACTCAGCTAAACGATGTCTTGAAAACATTACCAGGTATAGATGCTGACGCACAAGGTCAGCTTACTGTAAGAAGGGGATCTCTTGATCAGGTTGCTTTTTTAATAGATGGCATTCGTGCAAGCAATCCTTTGAATTATCAGCCATACACAAATATTAATCTTTCATCTATCCAGGAGCTTGAAATTATCACAGGAGCTTTTAATGCTGAATATGGTCAGGCACAATCAGGAGTTTTTAATATTATAACCAAAGAGGGTTCAGGTAATTTTTCTGGTTATGCAGAAATGAGATATATACCTGCTTATAAACCACATTGGGGAACTGCATTATATGACTATTCAGCAACACGGTATTGGGAAAATACACATGCACGTCATCTCCAATGGTGGATTGATAATCCTGACCAATGGGTGGATCCGAATGGAACTCCGGGAAATAGTCCTTACAGTATTCATACTCCTGAACAGGCATATCAACACTATTTAAATACACATCAGCCACTTACAAATTATACTGATGAAAGCGGATATCAGACAGAAATTGCTTTAGGGGGCCCGTTGGGTTTTGAAGATTTGAATTTCTTTGTAACAGGTAAATATCGGAATGTACCACCTGTTACTGGAAACAGTTTTAGGGACAGAGGAACCTGGGCCGATGGAACTGCAAAAATTACTTACAAGTTGAATCCTCAAATGAAGTTTATGCTGTCTGGTTTTTATAGTGAAGCAAATACAAATATAGGAATGGAATATTTTAACTCTGAATTTGTTTCTGCATACGGGCTTTCAAGCAAATATTCTTTTCATGATTTTTACGGTTATCCAAAAGCCAAAAATGATGGGCAGATTTTGCAGTTTACCCATGTTCTTGAACAAAATACATTTTATGTATTACAGTTAAGCAGAAATTTCAGATATCAAAGTCAATCAACATTCCCTGGTGATGAGGATGGTTGGGAAACTGGTGGACCCATTAACGACAATCTTCGTGCAGTTGATGAATTTGAGAATCCTATACCCGGTGGTTATTCAAATATAATCGGGCTGCACGCCGATGGTTATTACTATAGAGGTAAAGATGAAAATTCTGAATTTACTCTTTCCGGTGATATTACCAGTCAGTTGAATAATAGTTTCCAAATTAAAGGCGGCGGCGATTTCTCTTATTATATTCTTGATCGCTTCCAGGAAACAAAATCTTTTGAAGCTATAGAGAGAGAAACATATCATCCTTATGAGGGTAATGTTTACCTCCAAACTAAATTAGAATTTGAGGGATTAATAATTAATGCAGGTTTTCGTTATGATTTCTATAATCCTAATGATAAAAAATATCTGGATATTTTTGATCCTTTAGGAATTTTAGACTTAGAACCAGGTGAACAGCCGAATCCAAAAACTGAACCTACATCTACATTCGGACTGCTTTCTCCAAGATTAGGAGTCTCCCATCCTATTTCTGAAAATACCGTTCTCCATTTCTCTTATGGTCATTTTTTCCAAAGAGCAAATTTTGGTGATTACGGTGAAGGTTTGGAAGTTACTGGTATCTTAAATACTTATGTAACTAATCCCCTGGTTGGTTTTTCTATTCCTTACGGGCTTGGTAACAGAGATCTTAAACCCAGAAAAACCGTAGCTTATGAATTAGGTATTGAACACAATATTGGAGGATTAGTTGCAGATGTTACTGCATTTTATAAAGATATAACCCGAACTGTTAGAACAATCAGAGTGAGAGCATTAGGTGGTAATTATCGAACTTCTGGAAATGGAGATTATAGTGATTCCAAAGGAATAGAAATTTCAATAAGAAAACCATTATCAAATTACTGGGGTGGTTATCTTAATTACACATATACAACAGGAATTGATGGCCGGTCCGGTGATTCTCCTGTTATAAATGATCCACGTTTAGGTTCCGGTAGCAATCAGGATGTGTTAGTAACAGGTGATGCCATTGTTTATGACAGGCCACGATTAAAATTCGGATTGACACTTTCTACTCCTTCCGATCTTAATTTTCTTTATGGGATTTTATCAAATGTGGAGTTTGCCATAGATTATCAGATTTATTATCCTAATGAAAATATAAGCAGTGATAATTTTTCTGAAGCAGGGAGATCATTTATAAGAACTTCAGATAAAAATGCAGATATTAGGATAAGGAAAGAAATTAATCTGGGTTTTATACGTCCTTCTTTATTTGTGGAAATTCGGAATGTATTTAATTACAAATGGACAAATCTCGATATTGTTGAAACGGCTTCGCCTGAAGACAGAGTTAAATTTATTAACTCACATTTTGAAGATTTTCCGGAAAAACAAAATGATGGAGCACCGTTTCCCGACCAGTTGAACTATAATAATCTTCCTCGTCAAATAATTTTTGGTATTTCATTCAGCTACTAAATATATAGTGAGTTTAAAATGATTAAACTTAAACAACAAAGTTTTTGGTATTTAATAATTTTACTGTTAACAGCTTCCACTTTTATATTCTCTCAGCAAAATTCTACAACCCATACTCGGGGTAAACTTTGGGAAACACTTTATAATTTTGGTTTTATAGGTGATCCCGGTGCCTGGGACTATACCCAAGTTACCGGCATTGGTTTTTATCCTGGGTTTTCAGGGTACAGTTTTCCAAATGATGAATTAATAGCAAATGGTTTTGATCCACCCACTGATGCAAATTTTCATAATTTCCGAAGCGGACCCTGGATAATTGCCAAGGATGCTGTAACGTTTGTTCCGCCTGCTTATACTCCAGCAATGAAAAATTTTTTGTTGTATCATTCTTCTTTAGCAACACCAGCTACTGAGGATTACGGCGTTGTAACTTCAGAGATAATGCCATTTGTAAAAACTGAAAACTTCTCAGAAAACCCCGGATTTAATCCGCTACTTCCAGAAGAAATGAATTACGTTGAATTTGCAACCTCTACAGGAATTACAGTCAAACAGCGTTCAATGGCATGGAGTTACCCGGGCTATGATGATTTTATTATTTACGATTATCTTTTTGTTAATACCGGCGATATTGCTATAGAGTCAATCGGGCAAATCAAGAATTATCAGCAAACGCTTAATGAAGTATGGTTGGTTTTCCACAGTGGTATACAGATTTCAACAAAGGGAGTAATCAATTTTCATTATAATGAAAAATTTTTAGATTCAGCTGTACCTGCAGGAGCCTTTGGATGGCATCCCGGGAGTGGTTATACAGATTATTATAATATTGAAGAGATAATTCCTGGTGACGGAAGAGGATTGCTTTATTACAGCAGAGATTATAATGGAGGAAGAGAACCTGTTCCATGGGATCAATATGGTATAAGAAATAATTGGGAAAATCTTTTAAGAAAAGTTCCCGGTTCTCCCCCTGAACTGCAGGACCCTGCTGCTTTTGGTTTTGTGTATTTATATAGAACGCCAGCTCAAGGAAGTACTGCAGATCCTTTTGATGCAGATCCAACTTTTTTCAATATATATTCCGATGAGCTGGATAAATTCCAGGGGAAAACTGTTGACTTCCAGGGGTTTGGATTGGCAACATATAAAGAGTCCCAGTTGTATGATTTTGCCAGACATAATAAATTACCTTCAACCAATGGTAGATTGTATTGCTGGTATACAGGTTCATTCGGTCCTTATTCTTTAGCTCCCGGAGATTCAGTAAGATTAGTTGTAGCCGAAGTCGCCGGAACACTTGATCTTCATGAAGTTCTTCGCGGAGATCCTAATCATTATCTTAAGAATTTTACTGAAGATTATCAGAATGATAGTGTAGCAGTGGATATAAGAAGAAATGTTGAAGCAGTCCGAAATGCTATAAAATGGGGAATGAGAGTAGATGGAACCGGAATGCCTGATGTACCTGATTCCCCACCTGCACCATTTTGTAAAGCCACTAATGAATCTTTTGGTTCTGATACAGCGATTATTGCAGTAAGATGGGAAAATAATGCTGAAGGAATTCAATTTGTTGATGGTTCCGGAAGCATATTTTATAACGGATTAACTGATTTAAGCGGTTATAGAATTTACAGAGGCAATGATAAGCGAGGTATCTGGGATTTAATTGCAGATATTCCAAGAGCTGACTTCGGTTCCTACTGGAATACTGAAACAGAACGATATGAATATTTTGATAAAACTATACAATTCGGGTTCGAATATTCTTATTATGTTCAATCATATTTTACCCCTTTGAATGAATGGGTTTCAGCAAATGGCACTCAGGTTCCCGGTCTTGGAGAATTAGCTAGTGGAGATCATAACAGGACTGCATTAATAACTGCAAGACCTGGTCCTGTGGAAATTGATAACGGTTGGGATGTATTTGTCGCACCTAATCCTTTTATCGATGGTGATCCTTCACATAGTTTTCCCAACTCAAATAAAATAGAATTCAGAAATCTTCCTGAGAGAGCTAAAATTAATATCTATAGTGTATCAGGTGACCTGGTTAGATCTTTAAGACATGGACCTGATGAGTTGGGAAATCTTGCAGGGAGTATTGATTGGGATCAAAGATCAGATTCCGGTCTTCTTGTGGCTCCAGGTTTATATGTATATGTGATTGAATCTGAAACTGAAGGTACTATTGGTTCCAGAACTCAAGGTAAATTAATGATTATCCGTTAATAAGAAAAAACGGAGGATAAAATGAAAAAAATATTAATAGTTATTCTTGTTTTAATAATCACACAAACTTCATTTGCTCAATTTAATAAAGCCGGGCGAACTGCTTTTCAATTTCTTAAAATTGGAAATGGTGCAAGACAGGTTGCCTTAGGTGAAGCGTCTATTGCAAGTGTTCAGGATGTTAATTCTATCTTCTGGAATCCGGCTGCGGTAACAGGAATAAATGGTGCTGAAGCATCTTTCAACTATAATAGCTGGATTGCTGATCTTAAAGTACTATCGGGGGTAGCAGCTTTTAATTTGGAAGGAATCGCCACATTTACAGTCAATGCAGTTTCTTTGGATTATGGTAATATACCTGAAGCAGGAGTTACGAGTGTTTCAGGTAGTACAGATACGAGAACAGGGAACTTTTTTTCAGGTAGCGATCTGGCTTTTGGTTTGGGTATAGCAAGAAAATTCACTGATAAGCTTTCTATTGGTATTAATGTAAAATATATGAGAGAGGAGCTTTATATCTACTCTTCTTCTTTATGGGGTTTCGATGTAGGAAGTTTTTATAATACAGGCTGGAGAGGTATCCGTCTTGGAATGAGTGCTCAGAATTTTTCAACACAGGCAAGATTTCTTGAAACTAAAGAGGAAGAGCAGCAAACATATGAAATTCCGCTTGTTTACAGAATTGGTGTTTCAATTGATTTATTAGGTAGTGAAGAATTATTTTTGGGCGGTAATCCTGATCAACATGTTGTTACTCTTAATGCAGATGCTATTCATACTAATGATTATAAAGAGAGACTTCATTTGGGTATGGAATACCAATTTTATAAAATGTTTTTTTTACGCGGCGGATACAAATTTAATTATGAAGAAGGTAACTTAAGTTTTGGTGCCGGAGTAAATTATGAAATTAGCAATTTCAAAATACAATTTGACTATGCCTATGTTAGTTATAATTTTCTTCAGTCACCTCATCGTTTTACGGTTTTGTTAAGTTTTTAACGGGGGTATTTTAAGATTTTCTATTGATTTTAATTCCTTCTTTTGAACCTTATTTAATTTAAAATGATTTACGATTAACAAAACTAATTTTTATCTAAAGGAATTTGAATGGCTTTTTCTGAAAAATTTATTAATGGCGAAACTTTAACGAAAGAAAATTTTAAAAATCCTCCAAAAGAAATGGGCATTCTTCCTTTCTGGTTCTGGAATGGTGAGATGGATGAAAAAGAAATGGAATGGCAAATGAGAGAATATAAAAGCAAAAACATTCCGGGATTTTTTATTCATGGAAGGTTTGGGGAAAAAATCGGTTATCTCTCAGATACGTGGTTTGAAAGAACAAAGTTTGCGGTTGAAAAGGCAAAAGAAATAGGAATTGATGTCTGGGTTTATGATGAAATGAATTGGCCAAGCGGAACTGCTGAAAGGCAAGTGCCGAAAAAATTTCCTCATCTAAAACAAAAATATCTTGAACTCGTTCCTTTAATGGTTGAAGGTCCTCTTTTCACTTTTCTTGAAGCTACTGATGATCGTTATGTTAACACGGGAAATTCTAAACCTATTGCTGCTTTTGCCTGCACAGATGAAGAATATAAAACAGGAATTAAAAATTTAATTAACCTTACACCCAACCTTTCTTTTAATGCAGTAATTCCCTGGGAAGCTCCGGAAGGAAACTGGCGTTTGCTCTACTTCCTTGAAAAAGAAATTGATTACTACATTGATGCTCTCAATCCTGAATCAACAAAAAAATTTCTTGAATTTACACATGATAAATACAAGAATGCTGTTGGTAAAGATTTTGGTAAAATTGTTCCCGGATTTTTTACAGATGAACCTGCAATGCATTATTATCATGTAGGACTTGATAATCTTGTTATCCCCTGGTCTTCGCAAATGTTCAAAATTTTTAGGAAACGAAGAGGATATGATCTTAAAACATACCTTCCGGCACTTTATGCCTCAATGGGAAAAATAACTGCGAAGATCCGTTTTGATTTCTGGAGGACTCTAACCGAACAATATTCAGATTCTTATTACAAACAGATTAGGGAATGGTGTGAAAAAAACGGTGTCTTATTTACTGGCCATTTGTTAGGTGAAGAATGGCTGAGATTCCATTCTCGTTGTGAAGGAAATATATTCAAACATTTAAAGCACCTGCATATAACAGGAGTTGATCATCTTTATCCGAAAATAGGAACAGATGAATCTCCTGATCAGGATGTTGCTTTAAAGCTTGCAAGCTCTGCTGCTCATCATTTTGGAAGCAAAAGGTTGCTTTGTGAATCAATGGGAGGAACATACTGGGATTGCACTCTTGAAAGAATGAAATGGATTGCTAACTGGGAATATGCTTTAGGTGTTACAATATTTAATAACCATGGGTATCATTATTCAATTGAAGGCGAACGCAAACGCGATTGGCCTCCATCTCAATTTTATCATCATACGTGGTGGAAATATTATAATTTCTTTACCGAATATATGGCGAGACTAAGTCATATTCTTTCCTGTGGAAAGCATGTTGCTAAAGTTCTTATGTTGTATCCTATTAATAGTATCTGGACAAACTTCACCCCTCAATCCAGGAACGAGATAGGAAATGTAACTGAGTCTGATTTTAATTATTTGACACATATTCTTCTTAAACTTCATTTTGATCATGATTATGTTGATGAAGATATATTAAGTGAAGCTGTTGTTGAAAAAGGTAAAATAAAAATAAGGGATGAAGAATATTCAGTTTTAATTCTTCCGCCAATAACTCATTTACAGAAAAATGCTTTTGATGTAATTAAGAAATTTATTAATAGCGGTGGAAAACTGATTGCCGATACTTTGCTGCCGGTTGAGTTTTTAGATTTTGAAAAACCCGAGGGATCCCGACTTAAATCGGAAAAAGATTCAGTTAAAAAGATTGAAAAACTTTTCGGGATCAGTCCTGAAAAACTACTTCATAATTTTTCTAACGGAGCTAAATTCGGAATTGAACATAAAAATTCACGAGGTGATGTTTATGTAATTAAAGGCAAAGGTTTGCACCGTGAAAATAAAAAGAACGAGCTGAAAAAAATTCTCGAAAAGTGCATTACTCCCGATGTTACAATTAACAATGAAGATGTTTTTTATCTGCACAGGGTAAAAGATAATTTTGATCTTTACTTTTTTGCAAATATAATGCAGGAAGATAAAGGTAAAGTTGAAATTACTTTTGAGAAAATTGGGAAACCTGAACTATGGAATGTAAATACTGGGATGATAGAACCCATCAAAGTTTATAATATAAAAAACAACAGACTTTCAATAGAACTTAATTTTCCTCCAACGGAATCTCACATAGTAATAATCGGAAATAAAATAGATGAAGTTTTTATAACGGAAACTAACCTTCAGGTGGAAAGTTTTGATGATAAAACCTTGACTGGATATTCTATAAACACTGATGAGAATATTTTTGCTAAAATAAAAACAAAGAATGGAATAAAAACACTTAAAGAAAAAAATAAAAAATCATTAAAGCCAATAATCCTGAATAAATCATTTTCATTTAACATTGAGGATGATAATGTTCTTTGTTTATCTAATTGGAAAATGAAATTAGCAGACACAGAAAATGATTCAGAATTTTACAAAACTGATTTTGATGATAAGAATTGGCTAAGTGTTACTAATGGTGCTTGGGAAATGCAGCTTCCACAGGAAAGGGATGAAGAAGTTTATCCTGTAACTTTATGGTACCGCACTTTTTTTGAAATTGAAACTTTACCTTCAAAACTGAATCTTCTTGTGGATGGTTTTAGCGGAAGTGAATATCTTTTATATATTAATGAAAATGAAATAAAAGATAAAGGGAATAGAAGCAAGCTTGATGCGGAGATCAAGGATATCAACATCAGAGATTATAGTAAAAAAGGAAGAAATGTTGTTGCAATTAAACTGGTTGCAAACAGGAGAACAGATGGAATTCTGGATCTTCTAAAAATTATAGGCAATTTTGCTTTAGAAAAAAATGGGAACGAATATAAAATAGTTGAGAAAAAAACTTCGATTCAAATAGGTGACTGGACAAAACAAGGCTACCCTTTTTATTCCGGGACCGGAGTTTATGAAACAGAAGTTGATATAAAGGAACAATATCTTGATGGAAAACTTTACTTAAATGTTGATTGCGGTGAAGATGTTCTTGAGGTAATCATAAATAACAGTGATGAAGTTGTTGTTCCGTGGAATCCGTATAGGATTGATGTTACTAATTTGATTAACCCAGGAAAAAATAACATTAAACTAAAAGTAACCAACACACTTATAAATATTCTCGAAGCAGTTCAAAAAAAATCAGGAATATTTACACAACCTAAAATTGATCACGCAAATAAATATTATTTAATTTTAAAATAGTTACGGAGTTGAGAAATGGTACGTGATGGGGTTCTTGTTATCGGCAGTGCTAATATGGATTTGGTAGTTTTTGTAGAGAAGTTCCCCCAACCGGGTGAAACTATATTCGGAAAAAAAATTGAAATGTTCCCCGGAGGGAAAGGTGCTAACCAGGCAGTATGCTGTGCAAAACTTGGCGCAAAGACTTTTTTTGTTGGTAAAATGGGTAATGATGATTTCAGGAAAAGGCTCACTTCAAATATGGAAAACGAAGGAGTAATTATTGATCATCTTTTTATAGATGAAAATGAAAGTACCGGAACTGCACTTATTACTGTTGATGGAAAAGGAGAGAATGAAATTGTTGTAATATCCGGCAGCAATATGAAATTATCTCAGGAAGATATTAAGAGTAAAAAAGAAATATTTAAAAATGTAAAAGTAGTTATTACTCAACTCGAAATTCCTACTGAAGCTGTTTTAGAAACTGCAAAAGCAGCAAATGAAAACGGAAATATTTTTATTCTTAATCCTGCGCCTGCTCAGGAATTACCAGAGAAATTATTATCTATGGTTGATTACTTAACTCCAAATGAAACTGAGCTTGAATTACTTTCCGGTTTGTGTGTAAAAGATTTAAAATCTATTGAACTGGCGTCTGAAGTTCTGCTTAAAAAGGGCGTCAAAAATGTAATTGTTACTCTTGGTGAAAAAGGGGCTTACCTGATTAATAAAAAAAGAAAAGAAATCTTTCCGGCGAATAAAGTAAATGTTATTGATTCAACCGGTGCCGGAGATGCTTTTAATGGTGCTCTTGCTTTTGCTTTATCTAAAGGTGAAGAACCCGGTAAAGCAATTAAATTTGCAAATTCAGTTGCATCATACTCAGTTACAAAGATGGGGGCACAAAGTTCTATCCCTGTGCCAGATGAACTCACTGCCAAATAAATCGAATTAATTTGTGAGGAATCCTAAATGAAAAAAAAAGGTATTCTTAATGGACCACTTTCCAAAGTTGTTGCTTCGCTCGGACATACTGACCGGCTTGTTATCTGCGACAGCGGACTGCCGATTCCAAGAAATTCCGAAGTGATAGATATCTCTCTTACAAAAAATATTCCCCGCTTTGTTGATACACTTAAAATTATTCTGGAAGAGCTTGCTGTTGAAGAAGCGATTATCGCGGTTGAAATAGAAAAAAAGAATAAAATGGTTTTAAATGAAATAAATTCTTTAATAAACGGAATTAAAATAAAAAAAATACCTCATGAAAAATTTAAAGAACTTACCCGGCAAAATGGAACAACTGTTTTTGTAAGAACCGGCGAAGCTACGCCATATGCAAATATTATTCTGGTTGCGGGAGTAACTTTTAATTAAAAATCTCAGGGGAAAGGAAAATGAAATACAGAAAATTTGGAAATTTTAATTGGGAAGTTTCGGAAATAGGTTTTGGAGCCTGGGCAATTGGCGGAGATATGTGGGGGCCTCAGGATGATTGCGAATCAGCTAATGCACTGCGTAAAGCTTTGGATCTTGGAATAAATTTTATAGATACAGCTCAAGGTTACGGCAAGGGGCATAGTGAAGAAATTATCGGAAGGGTTTTAAAGGAAAGAAAAGAGGAGATTTTCATTGCAACAAAAATTCCGCCAATGGAAGGGACTCCATGGCCTCCGCCTGAAAATTTTGATGTACAGAAATCCTTTCCACCAGATTATATCATTGAACGGTGCGAAGGCTCTTTAAAAAGACTGGGTAGAGATTATATTGATGTTTATCAGTTTCATAGCTGGGCCCCTGCTTTTAATTTAAGAGATGAATGGTTTGAAGCAATGCTTAAATTAAAAGAGCAAGGAAAAATTCGGGCAATCGGTGTTTCAGTTCATGATACAACTCCCGACAGTGTAATTGGCGCATTAGCTTTTGATAAAGTTGATGTGGTCCAGGTTATTTATAATATTTTTGAACAGTATCCTTCATTTAGTCTTTTACCTGTTTGTAAAAGGTTGAATAAAGCAGTTATTGTTCGTGTTCCATTTGATGAAGGATCATTAACCGGAAAATTTACAATAAATACTAAATTTCCTGAAGGCGATGTTCGTCAACATTATTTCAGAGGCAATAATCTTAAAGCTGTTATTGAGCGTGTTGAAGAGATAAGAAAGTTTAAAAATAAAAATTATCCTGATATGAATATGTCTGAATATGCATTGCGTTTCTGTCTTAACAATGATTCAGTCTCCACAGTAATTCCCGGGATAAGAAATGTTATTCAGGCTGAATTAAATACTGCTGCAAGTGATGGCAATATATTTTCAAATGAAGAAGCCGAAGGCTTAAAAAATTTTTATTGGCGAAAAGATCTTTGGAGAGAAGAAGTTTAAATATCAAATGAATGTCATTCCGAATCCCCTGCTTTAGCTCGCACATTACTTAATTAGTTGCTTCAAAAAAGTTTTAATCAATGGAAGGAGAAAAAATGTTGAGAAAATTTAGTCATATAATAATAATATTATTATTCACCCCATCAGTTCAGGCTCAAACAGAGAAATTAATTTATGATCAATTAACCATCCCAATAACTTCTGAACATTATCATATACCGGTTGGTCTTTGTGAAGATTATCCTGAAGAAACCACAACAATGGAAATCATAAAAAATGATTTTGAATTTCTTAAAAAGCATGACGTAACGTTTTTAAGAATTTCCTTTGGCTGGGATGCTATTGAATCAAAACAAGGAACTTATGATTGGCTTTTCTGGGACGATTATGTAAATAAGGCTGTTGATGAATATGGATTAACCCTCGTTCCCTATATCTGTTATATACCAATGTGGAATTCAACGGGGGCAAACGATACGGTGTTTTACTGGAATTATCCTCCAAAAGATTTTAAGGCTTATGGCGATTTTGTGAAAGCACTTGTAACAAGATATAAAGATAAAATAAAAACCTGGGAACTCTGGAATGAACCGGATATTTGGATATACTGGCAGGGAAGTAAAAAAGACTTTGCTAAATTTTTAAAGATAGGAGCCGAAGCAGTAAGAGAAGCCGACCCCGAAGCAAAAATTGTTTTTCCGGGAATTGCTTATGATCCATATTTCGTAATGGAGATGTTTCGTGATTTTAAGTTGAGCGAATATTTTGATATTGTGAACATGCATAATTATTATGAAACCTGGCATCGGCATCCGATCGAGGATATAGTTCAATATGTAAACGAAGTTCAGGATGTTATCTGGAGATATGGAAATAACCAGGCTGTGTGGATGGCGGAAGTTGGTTATAGTACTTTCAGAAAAGGTGCAAGAGTTTCTGATTCTTATTCGGCCTTTTATGAATATGAACATACACCGGAGTACCAGGCTAAACATCTTTTTAAAACTTTAACTCTTGTTGCTTCTACCGGCAATGTTGATGCAGTTGCGTGGTATGAAATAAAAGATCTTCCTCCCTCTGAAAATGTAATTGGAGATAATGATAACAACAGGTATTTAGGCGTTGCTTATCCTGATCACAAGCCAAAGCCTGCTGCAAAATCTCTTCAGTTTTTTAATAGTCTCTTTTCCGGGAAGTATAAAAGTATAAACGATAAAGTTGAAGTTGATCGACCAGTGAAATCAGAAACAGAAGTTCAATCTTTTCAAACTGAAAGTGGTGATGTAATAGTAGTAAGCTGGTTGAAAACTAGGGTTCCGGGAAGAACAAGTGGACAAAAAGATGGGTTAGCAAAAGATAACAGGAAAGAAACTGTAACTATAAATATTCCTTTTGAGCTTAAAGGAAAAATTACTGAATACGATGAACTTGGAAATCAAAAGAATTTTACTTCAGTTGAAAAATCTGATGGTAAAACTGTTATAAAAGATTTAACTCTTTCCGGTGGAGGATTATCAATTATAAAAATTATGAAATAATACAGACCGAAAGAATGAAAATTAAATCAGAGCATATCTCAACTGAAAATTTTAAAATCTTTGGAAAAGTTGTAGCTGCCCCAACAGTAAATCCTACTTCACAGGCTCAGGATTATAAATTTTGGTCAGATATAGCAAACTATCTTATTGAAGGTGAAACTGAAATCGGAATCTGTACAGTTTACAAACAGCGTAAAAATTATATTAACGGAATGGAAAGACATGTAAGAACTCCTGAAATTTTAATCCCTATTGATGCCCCGTTTATTCTTCCCCTTGTAATTGATAGGAAAGATGAAGATCAGGTAAAAGCATTTCAGTGCAATCTGGGAGAAGCTGTAGTTATTAATAAAGCTGTTTGGCATGGAGCATGTCTTCCCGTGGGAAAGGATGAATCTTCATACTTTGTAATCTTCCGAAAAGGAACTCCGCATGAAGATGTGGAAAAGAAAAATATCAAAACAATTGAAATCGAATGAACAAAATATCAAATAATAAATTAGAAATACTTTATGCTGAAAATCCCGTTTTTATTAAACACATAAAAAACAAATTAACAGGAGAAAAATTCTGCATTAACGGAAGACAGACAATAATTATACGGAGTCCTTTGCATGTCTCTGATCCTGTTTTTCTATTTGAAATAAAATCCTTTAGTTTCAACGAAAAAGATTTTCAGTTAATTTTTGGAGATGATTCCGGAAATAAAGCACAAATAAAAATTCTGAGTTATGAGGATGATTTAAAATTTCAAATTAAAGTCGAATCAAATGAACAAATTTGGCTTGTTGAATGGAGAGTTTCAGGATTTCAGTTTGAACAGGTTATTATTCCTGCTTTAGGTGGACAAACTTTAACTAAAGATATGACACCTGAAACAACACTAAGTTATAAATATCCTTTTTGGTGGAATGCTCAGTTTGTTCTTGGTGAAAATAAAAATGGTGGAATGTTTCTTCATACAAAAGATAAGGATCCTGATTTTAAATTGTTCCGGGTTAAAAGAGGTGAAGCTGAGTTTGAATTGTCTCTTGGATTTGAAGCGAATGCACCAATAACAAAAACAACTCTGGAAGCAGAATGGTTTCTCGATTCCTATAAAGAAAGCTGGAAAAACCCTGTTGATAAACATCGCAAATGGCTTGAGAAAAAATTCATTCTTTTCCCTTTTAATGAGCATCCTCATTTTCCCGGATGGGCAAAAAATATTAATTTTATTTTAGAACCTTGGGGAATGAGAAAAGATCAGCCGGAACCCCATCACACTTTTGAGCAGATTAAAAAGCGGATAAAAGAATTTGTAAAACTGCATAATCCTGATCAAACACTTTTATATTTACCGGGTTTTGCGGAGAATGGAATTGATTCGCACGCTCCTGATTATAATCCGAGTGTGAAATGCGGTGGAGAAGAAAAATTTAAAGAGCTTGTGGATTCTGCTCATAAGCTTAGTTATAAAGTAATGATTCATACAAATGTTCTTGCCCTAACTTTTCAACATTCTCTTTACCAGAAGTTCAAAGATTTCCAGGTAACGGACTGGTTTGGAAAACAGATTGGCTGGGGAAATGATATTGATGGTGATTGGCTGCCTGAAGAATTTTTTACTTATGTTAATCCCGGCTTTAAAGAATGGGGAGATTATATGGAAAAAGTTATTGGTAATTTAATTAATAAATTTAAAATTGATGCCGTTTTTCTTGATCAAACCCTCCTTGCCTTTAATGTAAGTAAAGGGCCGAATTTTTTAGCAGGAATGAAAGATCATATTTATCGTTTGCAAAAAACTTTTCCGGAAATTCTCTTTTCCGGTGAAGGAATACATGAGGAGGTTTTATCTGTTCTTCCTTTTGCACAGATTCACGGATTGGATAGTCTTTCGGAAATTCATGGAATGGAAGGAAAAAAAGAATGGAGAAAACTTCATCCTGTTTCTTCTTATCTTTTTGGAAAATATACAAGGTTGTGCGCACATCTTTTAACTAAACATCCTACTCATCCAAAATTTAAATCGCAGGAAAATTCTTATAAAAAGCTGAACATTATTCCTGCATTATGTTTGTATAAAGATTCTCAAAAGATCAATATACCCGAAGTAAAAAAGATGATAGAGAGAGCAAAAAAGCTAAATAAAAAGATTAGATCCATTAAAGTTTTGAAATAAATCAGCTTGATAAAAAAATACATGAAAAAAATAAAAGTAGGTGTAATTGGAACAGGATTTATTGGATCTGCTCATATAGAAGCACTACGAAGAGTTCCAGGAGTTCAGGTTGTTGCTGTTGCATCGAATGAAAAAGAGAAAGCTGATAAAATTGCTGACGATTTTTTTATTTCTAAATCATATAAGAACTGGGAAGAATTAATTGAGGATAAAGAAGTTGAAGTAGTTCACAATTGCACTCCAAATAATCTTCACTTCAAAATTAATAAAGCAGCTATACTTGCAGGTAAACATGTTATTTCAGAAAAACCTTTAACAATTACTTCAAAAGAATCTGGAGAATTAATTTCTCTTGCTAAGGAAAAAAAAATTGTTAATGCAATTAATTTTAATTACAGGTTTTATCCACTTATTCAGCATGCAAAACGATTATTTGAAAAAGGGGAAATGGGTGATGTATATTTAATTTATGGTCATTATCTTCAGGACTGGCTTTATTATAATACTGATTATAACTGGAGACTGGAATCAAACATCTCGGGTAAATCCCGTGCAGTCGCAGATATAGGTTCGCATTGGTGTGACCTTGTTCAGTTTATAACAGGACTGAAAATAAAAAAAGTTTTTGCAAATCTTTCAACAATTCATTCAAAAAGAAAAAGACCTAAACAATCTGTTGAAACATTTAAATCAAAAGAAAAATTATTCAATGATTACGAAGAAATAAATATTGATACTGAAGATGCAGGTTCAGTTATGCTTCAGTTTGAAAATGGTGCAACCGGAGTTTTTACAGTTTCCCAGGTAAGTGCCGGAAGAAAAAATCATTTCTGGTTTGAAATTGATGCAAGTAAAAAATCTGTTTCCTGGAACCAGGAAGATCCAAACCAGCTTTGGCTTGGATATAGGGAAAAAGGAAATGAAATAATCATTAAAGATCCTTCACTAATAGATGAAGAAGCAAAAAAATATGCTCATTATCCGGGCGGACATCCGGAAGGTTACCCTGATGGACCAAAAAACTTATTTATAAATGTTTATAGTTTTATCCGTAAAGGGAAAGATCCGCTTAAAGATAAAAAAGACTTTCCCACTTTTGAGGATGGTCATTGGGAAAACAAAATTGTTGAAGCAGTTTTAAAAAGCAGTAAAGAACAAAGATGGGCTGAGGTTCAAAAATGAAAATTGGTTTTCTCACAGCTTGCCTTCCAAAATTAAAATTAGAAGATCTCGTTAAATGGGCTTCAGAGAAAGGATTTAAATCTCTTGAATTAGGTGCATGGCCGGCTAAATCTTCACGTGATTATCAGGCAAAACAAATTGATGCAGCTAATTTTACAAAAGATGATGCGAAACGAGTGAAAGATCTTTTTACAAAATATAATATGTTTATTTCTGCAATGGCTTATTACGATAACAATCTTCATCCAGATAAGAAAAAAAGAGACAGTTATTTAAAGCATCTTTATAAGGTAATAGATACTGCTTCACTCCTTGATGTAAAACTTGTTGGAACATTTGTTGGCGGAAGATCTGATAAAAATGTTGCACAAATAATTAAAGAGATTGGTCAGGTATTTAAACCAATATTAAAATATGCGGAAGATAAAGATGTAAAAATAATGATTGAAAATTGTCCAATGGAAAACTGGGTTAGGTTTGGTCTTCCCGGTAACTATGCTTATTCACCTGAACTTTGGGAAGCATTATTTAATGAACTTCCAAATAATAATTTTGGATTAAATCTTGATCCTTCCCATCTTTATTGGCTTGGAATAGATTATATAAAGGCCGTTAAAGATTTTGCACCAAAAATTTTTCATACTCATGCCAAGGATACGGAAATTCTTCAGGATGGTGTTTATAAATATGGGTTATTTGGTAAACAGGTGGATCCAATTCCTTGGAAATCCGGTTGGTGGCGTTACCGCATGCCAGGTTTAGGAGAAATTGATTGGCTGGAATTTATTTCTACTTTACAAGAGAATAGTTATGATTATGTTTTATCAATTGAGCATGAGGATCCTGTTTGGGAAGGCTCTGAAGAAAAAGTAAAAAAAGGTTTACAATTAGGTTACAAACACCTTTCGCAATTTATCGTTTAGCTTCTGCTCTCCTTCTACATTTAATTCAGAATCATTTTTTTTCTTGAAATTCCCGCTTTTGCGGGAATGACATTATTATAGAAATTAATGAAAAAACTACTCTCCAAAACATATTTCCCTTTTGGTTCTCAATATTACCGGGCTCCTTCACCGCATAAAGAGGATTGGGAAACAGATTTGAAAAATATGGCTGCTTATGGATTTAATACAGTTAAATTCTGGGTGCAGTGGAGATGGAATAATCCTTCGGAAGATAAATTTTATTTTGATGATATTGATGAGCTGATGGATCTTGCTCAAAAGTTTAAACTTCGTGTAATGCTGAATACAATTTTTGACACAGCTCCTGCATGGATTTATACTAAGTATGAAGATGCTTCAATGATAACTTTGGATGGAAGAAAAATTGGACCGCAGACTCAGCCACACAGACAAATTGGTGGGTTGGGGTATTGTATCAATAATGAAAAAGTAACTGAATATCAATTTAAGTTTTTAAGGGAAACCATAAAGAGATATAAAGATCATCCTGCTCTGGAAATATGGAATGTAGGAAGCGAACCGGAATTAACCAGTAGTATGGCAGAGATGAGATTATATGCTGATGATGCTGAAAAAATTGGTGATATGCTTTGCTACTGTGATAACTGTAAAAAAAAATTCAGGCTGTGGCTTAAGAACAAATACAAAAATCTTAACGAGCTTAATAAAGCGTGGAACCGGAATTATAATTCATTTGATAATGCTGAGATTCCTGTTACACGAAATACTTTTAATGATATAATAGATTGGCGGATGTTCTTTGTTTATACAATCGGAGAAAATGTTAAACAAAGATTTGAAATTGCAAAAGATGAAGATAAAGGAAAACATCCTTTGATGTGCCATCATGTTTTTATACAGGGGTTTCCCATCACATCAACAGCGAATGATCCATGGAATGTAGGACAATATGGTGATCTTCACGGCTTCACTCAAATGGATGATGCTGCTATGATCGATATCCTCCGATCTTGTTCAAAAGATAAACCTGTTATATCAGCAGAAATGTTAATGCTTTATGGTTATACTCTAGATCTTCAAAAAGCTATTAATGAAAATGACATTAAAAGATTAATCTTCAGCGGAATTGCAGGGAATTTAAAAGGATTTATTTTCTGGCAGTATCGCCCTGAGATCTTAGGAAGAGAAGCTCCAGCCTGGGGATTGACTTATCTCGATGGAACTGTAACTCCCTGGTTAAAATCTTACTCTGAAGTCGGGAAAGTTTTACAGAAGAATTCTGAATTTCTGCTTGATGCAAAACCTCCTAAAGCCGAAATTGCAATTTTTTACAATCCGGAAAACCAAATCTTTACATGGGCTTCAACTGGAAGTGAGAAAAATGCAACTGATTCTCTTTTGGGATTTCATCGTGCTCTGTATGAAAAAAATTATAGTATAGATTTTATTCATCCGAGAGAATTTCCCTCTATTCTTCAAAACTATAAAGTATTAATTATTCCTTTTCCTTATGTACTAAGTAAACAAATTGCTGATGTGATTGAAAAATGGGTAAAGGATGGAGGAGTGTTAATTTGTGAAAGTTATACCGCGGGATGGAATATAGAAAGTGGGCATCATGAAAAAGTTATTCCCGGTTATGGTTTAGATAAAGTTTTCCAGATTAAGCAGGGAGTTGTTGAACCTGTAAAGGGTTCCGAAGAAATTATTTTAACAAAAGATATTCCTCCTTTAAAAAAAGGAACAAAAATTTCTGGCTCAGTTGTAAAAGAAACATTCTTTCTTAAAGGAGCTAAAATTCTTGCCAAATTTAAATCGGGTGAACCAGCAATTACTTATTCAGAATATGGAAAAGGGAAAGCAGTCCAGATAGGATCATATATTGGTTTAGTTTTTCATCGTGAAAAAATAAAATCAAATGGAGATTTAATTGCTGGATTAGTTAAATACGTTGCCAATATAAAAAAACCAGAAACAAATAAAAAAGTCAGAGTTGATCTTCTTACAAAAGAAGATAAGCTAATGCTCATTGTTCAAAATCTTGAGAATAAAAAAAATCTGGCGGCAATAAAACTTCCAATCAAAGAAATAAAAATTTTTACTGAGCAGTTTACAGGTAAAAAAATAAAATCAGCTAAACAAAAAGACGGTTCATCAATTTCTCTGGAACTTTCAGCAAGAGAGGTTAAAGTTTTTTGTGCTTAAACGGTTCTCTTCTAAACACTTTCAGGATTCCAGTGTTAAAAAGAATTTTTTCCTGAATGTTTTTGATGGTTCAATATATTCTTTTGCGATGAGTTTTGTATCAATGCAAACGGTTCTTCCTGTTTTTGTGAAAAAAATAAGCGGCAGTGATATTGCTGTTGGACTTATTCCTGTTATCTGGTCAATCGGTTTTAACTTCCCGCAGATATTTGTTTCCAATTATGTCAGGCAAATAGGATTTAAAAAACTATGGGTGCTTAAAACGGCATTAGTTCAAAGAATTCCCTGGCTTGTCCTGGCTTTACTTAGTTATTTTTTGATTGAAACAGTCAGCAATAATACCGCACTGATAATTTTCTTTTTGGGACTTGCATTTGCCGCTTTAGGCGGTAGTATAAATCTTCCTGGCTGGTTTGATCTGATCTCAAAATTAACTCCTGTTCAATTGAGAGGAAGATTATTTGCTTACCGTTCTGTTCTTGGAGGAGCTTTAGGAATTTTCGGTGGATGGCTGGTTTCAAAAATTCTTGCAGAAATAATTTTTCCTCAAAACTTTGCACTACTTTTTTTAATCGCATTCCTGATTACAATGGCATCTTATTCCTTTTTGGTTTTTTTAAAAGAAGAGAAACCAAATCATCCGGAACAAACATTTTCTTCAAAAGAATTCTTAAAAAGGCTTGGCTCAATAGTTAAAAAAGAAAAAAATTATCGCAATTTCTTAATAGCTGATTCTTTGATGATGATGGCTTTAATGTCTCATGCTTTCTTTGCTGTTAATGCTTTTGATAAATTTTCATTAACAGATTCCTATGCCGGATATTTTACAATTGTTATGATGCTTAGTATGGTAATCGGAAGTTTATATTTCGGATATCTTGCTGATAAGCTCGGCCATAAAATTAATTTATTGTGGGGAATTATTTTCACGTTCATTGCATGTTTGTTTGCATTAATCTCACCTTCAGTTGAAATATATTATTTATGTTTCGCAGGATCTTCTCTAACAATTTCATTAACCCTGGTTTCCCGATTAACAATAATTTCAGAAATTTGTCTGGAAGAAGATCGACCTACGTATATATCTTTAACAAATTTAATTACAGCTCCGTTTATTTTATCAGGACTGTTGGGTGGATGGATCGCAAATCAATTTGGCTACGATATTGTTTTTATAATTGCCGGAATATTTGCTCTTGCATCTGCAATCTGGTTTTTAATTATGGTTGAAGAACCAAGAAAAAAGAATTTAGAATTAATTAAACCCTCAATAAACTGATATTAATGAAAAGAAGAGACTTTATAAGAAAATCTACAATTGTTGGTTCTACATCTTTACTGCCGGCCGAACAAATATTTTCTGCGCCGACCATATTAACCAAATCAAGAACAGCAAAAAGAACTTTGAAGGGTGAATTGCTTTTTAAACCTTACTATGTACAAAAAGGAAGAGGACCTCATCTTTACAATCTCGTATGGGCAACGGATCAAAACTGTGATACATTTCATTCAAATATACAATTTATAAATGATGTTATAACTATTTCTGATTCCAAAGGAGTTGAGAAATTTGGCATAAATGGAAGATGGAACGTTGAAGGATTTGGTTACACAAATATTATTGCAGACAATGGCGGGGAATTTTATTCTCTTCCACGTGATGGGAAAGGAATGGAATTTAACCTCAACTATGAGTTCGCAAAAAGCAGGGTAGTAAGAAATAAAATAAGGTTAGATCATCTGAAAAAAAATGGATGGATTCCAACAAAAGAAGTTAATATGCTTGTTGATCTTTCAGAAGAACTGTATAAAGATGCTACGAAAACCGGCGATGATGAACTATGTGCTGAACTTTCACAGAAGAGTTTAAATTATGCACTCTGGGCAAGTGAAAAAATGGAGCTGGAAAAAGCAGAATTTGAAATTGCAAAAAATAAATTCAGGGAAGATTTTTTTATCGGCTGCGATGCACGTGCTTTTTACCAGATGTACCAGGATAAATTTCTTGAACTTTTCAGCGAGCTGTTTAATTATGCAAACATCACTTTTGTAGTAGAAGGCGATGGGATGATGTCAGATTATCAATCCGAAAAAGGTATTATAAATCCTGAAACAAGGGAAGTTTTAATTAATAAACTTAATCGGAGAAATATTAAGTGCCAGGAAAGATTACTCTTCTGGTTTCATGATTGCTGTATACCTGACTGGTTGAGAAATATGAAGTATGATGAACTCCTAAAGTATGCTGAAAAACTTACAACGGATACAATGAAAAAATTTGGCGATTCGCTTTATGCAATGGAAGTTGTAAATGAGCTTCATGATTGGGCCAATGAATTGAATCTGAATCATGAACAGATAACCGAGCTGACAAGATTAATTAATGATGTTTCAAAATCTATTGCTCCAAATGTAAAAACAACTATTAACAGCTGCTGTTTATTTGCTGAGTATGTTCATATGAATCAATACTCATCGGGTAATGAAGCTAAATTTAAACAAAGAACTCCCTGGCAATGGACAAAAGATTTGCTTGATGCCGGAATTGACATAGATATTGTTGAACTTCAGATGTACTATCCTTACAGGGATCTCCAGGATTCAATTTTAATGACTGAAAGATTCGACGTATTTAACAAACCAATACATTACTCGGAAGTTGGAGTAAGCGGAGGAATAACAGAAAGATCCATAAAACTTGGAAGAGTTGAAATGCCAAATGAACCTCCATTATGGCATCACCAGTGGGATGAAGAAACACAGGCAGATTGGCTTGAGCAGATTTACACTCTTGCTTATAGCAAACCATATATAAAAGCCTGCAACTGGTTTGATCTGATTGATCCATATTCTTATATGCAGAATGGCGGATTATTCAAATCTGAAAAAGGAGAACCGAAAGCTGCTTATCATCGGTTGAAAAATTTAAAAGAGAAGTGGAAAAACATTTAATAAATTTTTATTCCTTCTCCCTTTGAGAGAGGGTTAGGATGAGGCTAAATGAAACGAAGAGACTTCATTAAAAAATCCTCTGTTGCAGGATTGGGATTGGCAGTTGTACCAAATCTTATTTACTCCAACCAGACAATTCTTACTAAAAGCAGGATTGCAAAAAACACTGCGATGGGAGAATTAATTTTTAAACCTGTTTTTGTTCAGAAAGGAAAAGGACCTCATCTGCTTGATTGGGCTTATGCAAGCGATTCAAGATGGGATGCATTTTTTTCAAATATAACTGCTTCAAAAGAAGGGGTTAAAATTTCGGACACTAATGGAAAAGAAAAATTCGGAGTTGATGTAAGATGGAACGTTGAAGGTTTTGGTTATATTTTCATTACAGCAGATAACAGCGGAGAATTTTATCAGCTTCCCCCTTCAGGAAAACAGCTTGAGCTTAATCTTAATTTTGAATTAGCAAAAAGCCGTGTTGCAAGAAACAGAAATCGCTTGAGTAAATTTTCTAAAGATAATTATTCCCCGTCAAGAGAAGTAAAATCATTTCTTAATCTTTCAGAGGAATTTTTAGAAGACGCTGAAAAAGCTGAATTGAATATAGAAAAGATGGGAATGCTTTCTCAGCAATCTCTTTATTATGCAATGTGGGGAGGAGAAAAATTAGAGCTTGATTATGCAAAATTTAAAATAAAAAAGGCTGGCTTCCGTCCCGAATTTTTTATTGGCTGCGATGCTCGTGGTTATTACCAGATGGATCCCGAAACTTTTATGAGATTGTTCACAGAGATTTTTAATTATGCCACCATCACTTATTATCTTGAAAGCGGAACTTATGAAGACTTTGAACCTCAGGAAGATAAAAAACAATTTGAAACTAGAGATCTGGTTTTCAAAAGATTAAAAGATAAAAATATTACTGTTGAAGGAAGACCTCTTTACTGGCCATATAAAACCGTAACTCCTGATTGGCTCCGGAATAAATCTTATGATGAAATATTGAAATATGTTGAAAAACATGTTAAAGAAGTTGTTGGTCATTATGGAGATCAGATGTATGCATGGGAAATTGTTAATGAATCTCACGACTGGGCAAATGAAACAAAGCTCACTCCCGAACAAATAACAAACGTAACTAAGCTTGCTTGTGAAGTTGCCAATGATACAAACCCGAAAGTTCATCGTTTAATTAATAATTGCTGTCCCTACGCTGAATATGTTCAGCTGAAAAAATGGGGAGAGCTTGGTGCAACCTATCCTCAACGGACACCGTTTCAATTTATGGAAGACCTGGTGGAAGCAGAAGTTGATTTTACTGTTACAGGGCAACAGATGTATTTTCCATACCGTGATTTACAGGATACAATTATCCTGATCGAACGTCTGGAAAAATTCGGCAGGCCTGTTCAACTAACGGAAGTTGGTGCAAGTTCAGGTCCGAATAAAGATTCCATTATGACCGGAAGACTTGGATTGCCTGAAGAGCCTTACATCTGGCATGGGCATTGGACTCAGGAAATTCAGGCTGATTGGATGGAAGGACTTTATACCCTTGCTTACAGTAAATCATGGATTGAAGCGGTTAACTGGTATGATTTTGTTGATCCTTTTTCCTGGATTAAGCAGGGGGGACTACTAGAATCACCGAAAGGAGAAATTAAACTTGTGTATGAAAGATTAATGACATTGCAAAAAGAATGGAAGAATTTATAAGCTAAACAATGAACAGAAGAGACTTCATCAGAAAATCTGCACTTGCAAGTGCTGGAGTTGTTGCAGCTACCAACCAAATTTTATCATCTCCTTTAATTCTTACCAAAAGAAGGACAATTCCTGTTACAGAAAAAGGTGAATTAATTTTCAAGCCTTATTTTGTTCAGGATGGAGCCGGACCTAATTTGGGAATGATAAAATCTTTTGAGAATATCGGACCTGCCGAATGGGATTTTCCAAGCTGGGCTTTTGCCAGTGATACTAAATGGGATGCTTTTTATTCAAATATTTTTTCAACGAAAGATGGAATTAAAATTTCAGATGCAGGGGGCAAAGAAAAATTTGGTGTAAATGTAAGATGGAATGTTGAAGGATTCGGTTACATTTATATGACTGCAGATAATGAAGGAAAGTTTTATGAACTTCCTGAAACCGGAAAAAGCAATTATCTCAACCTTAATTTTGAACTTGCAAAATCACGTGCAGCTAAAAACAGGGAGAGAATAAACCAATTTATAAAAGAAGGATGGCAGCCATCTAAAGATCTGAAACCATACATTGATCTTTCTGAAGAATATCTTGCAGATGCTGTTAAAGTTCAAAATAATGGGGAGAAATGTGGAAAACTTTCCCAAAGTTCCCTTTACTACTCAATGTGGGGAGGAGAAAAAATTGAGATAGAAAAAGCCTGGTATGATATTAAGAGGAATGGAAACAGAGAAAATTTTTTTATCGGCTGTGATACAAAAGGTTTTTCAAGGATGGATAAAGATCTTTTTATGGAACTTTTTTCCAATCTTTTTAATTATGCTACTATAACTCATTATCTTCCCCGTTTCCAGAAGGAGGAAGGGATTTATGATTATGGAGATCGTGATGAACAATTTAAAAGATTAAAAGAAAAAGATATTAGTGTTGAAGGTCGTCCGGTTTTTTGGGCTGATGAATGCTGCACTCCGGACTGGCTTATCAAAAAAAGTTATCCTGAAGTTCTAAAATATGTTGAAAAACATACTAAGGAAGTTGTCTCTCATTATGGCAATGAGATGTATGCATGGGAAATTATAAATGAAGCACATGATTTTGGTAATATTCAAAAATTACTTCCTGATCAACTCGTTGGAATTGCTAAGCTCATTGCTGATGTTTCAAAAGATACTAATCCAAAAGTTCATCGCTTAATAAACAACTGCTGTATCAATGCTGATTATATACAGATCTGGACAACTAAAGAAGTTTATAAAAGTAATCAGCTTGTTACACCACACCAATTTATAAAACTTTGTTATGAGGCTGGAGTTGATTTTACAATTACGGGTCAGCAGTTGTATTATCAATATACAAACAGAGATTTAGCCGATACAATCAGGATGACAGAGAGATTAAAAAAATATGGGAAACCAATTCAGATAACCGAGATAGGAACAACTTCAGGTCCTACAAAAGAAACAGTTGCATCTGGTGATTATGTTTTACCAAATCATCCTTACAGCTGGCATCGTGAATGGGATCCTGAACTTCAGGCGGAATGGATGGAACAGATTTATACTATAATGTACAGCAAGCCATGGATTGAAGCTATTAACTGGTATGATTTTGTTGATCCTTATTCTTTTATAAAAAATGGCGGGTTGGTTGCAAACCCTGAAGGTGAAATAAAGCCGGCTTATACAAGGTTGAAAAATTTAAAAGAGAAATGGAAAAATATTTAAGTGGGTAGTTTAATTTTCAAACCACACTTTGTTCAAAAAGGAAGCGGACCTCATATTGATCCGCTTATTTATCTGACTGATGAAAGTGAAAATACATTTCATTCACAGATTCTTTTAAGCAAAGAAGGTATTGTAGTTTCTGGAACAGAAGGAAAGGAAAAATTCGCTTTACATGTCCGGTGGAATGTTGAAGGTTTTGGTTATATCTATTGTTTTGCTGATAATGGCGGGGAATTTTATAAGCTTCCTTCTGACGGAGATAAGATATTAAATCTTAATTATGAACTCGCAAACAGCCGTGTAAAATTCAATCAGAGAAGATTAAATAAATTTTTATGGGACGATTGGTCACCTTCAAAGGAAGTAAGGGCATTAAAAGATCTTTCCGAGGAATTATTAAATGATGCAGAACATGTTAAAAATAATGAAGAAAAATGTTCTCTTCTTTCTCAGCTATCCTTAAAATATTCTATACTCGTATCTGATTATATAGAACTTGAGAAAGCAAGGTTTGATATTGATAAAACTGGAAGTAGAGCAGATTTTTTCTTTGGGTGCGATGCCCGTGGTTATTTCCAGATGGACAGTAATCTTTTTATGGAAAAATTTACAAACCTTTTTAACTATGCAACAATCACTCATTACCTTAAAGGCGATGTTGTTGATTTTGAAGCTGAAGAGGGAAAGAAACAATATGCAGTTCGTGAAGAAGTTCTTAAAAAATTAAGAGAAAATAATATTTCTGTTGAAGGACGTCCTTTATTATGGATTCATGAATGGGTTACGCCTGACTGGCTGAAGAAAAAAAAATATCCTGAACTGCTCAAATGGATTGAAAAACATGTTACCGAAGTAGTAGGTCATTATAAGGATGAGATTGAAGTATGGGAAGTTGTTAATGAACTTCACGATTGGGCAAATGAACTTCTTTTAACAAGAGAACAAACAATAGAAGTAACTAAACTTGCCTGCGATGTTGCTAGAAGCATTAATCCAAAAATTAAATTATTGATTAATAACTGCTGTCCCTTTGGTGAATATATTCAGTTAAAGAAGATGGGAAATCGGAATGCAATATCAGTTCAAAGAACACCGCATCAGTTTATTCAGGCTTTAGTGGATAATGATGTGGATTTTGATATTATCGGGGCACAACTTTATTTTGTATCTCGCTCAGCAGCGGATGCAATTAATAATACGGAAAGGTTTTTGAGCTTTGGAAAAGAAGTTCACCTGTCAGAAGTTGGTGCACCTTCTTTTGGATTAAAACTTGAATTTATTGACTCTGATCCCGGTGATTATTCAATGTATCCTTACGAATGGCATCGGCATTGGGATGAAGAATTACAGGCTGACTGGCTGGAATATAATTTTACTTATGCTTACAGCAAATCTCAAATCACTGCAGCCAACTGGTATGATTTTGTTGACCCAAAAGTATTTTTAAATAAGGGGGGCTTACTTCGTTCACCTGAAGGAGAAGAAAAAGCAGCTGTAAAACGATTGCTTTCTTTGAAAGAAAAATGGAATAAGCTGCCTTAAAAGCTAACACTTGACTTTAATCGGATGCAATAAAAAAAGTTAAATTATAAAACTATTTCTACAGTTTCTCATTCTTTTTAAACCGTCGAAACGGTTCTTAAAATTTTTCTTATCTACCAAGTTAACCTCGTTAAAACGAGGTGTTAATCTTTGTAATTAAAACTTTAAGAAGATAAAATGAATAACATCAATCGTAGATTATTTATTAAAAAAACTGCATTAAGTACAGCAGCTATCACCGCTTCACCATTTATTAATTGGAGCTCGATATTTGCTAAGACAAATAAAGATTTAATACTTCGCCCTTATCCACACCCATGGCAGCAAAAATTTGATTGGGTTTATGCGGCAGATGAAAATGAAGACCCTTTTTTTTCATCTTTAAAAGTAACCCAGGATGGAGTAACTGTACCATCTGATTTTGAGAATAAAAAATTTTCAATTAATGGAAGATGGTATGTCGAAGGATTCGGATATGTAATGCTCGGAGCTGATAATGGTGGAGAATTTTATTCCATAAATAATTTTCCTGAACATGGAATTTTAAATTATGAATTCGCAAAAAGCAGAGTAATCCGAAATAGAAATGTAAAGGCAAGATACGAGAAAGAAGAAACGATATTTTCTGATGAAGTAAATTATCTTACAAATCTTTCTGAAGAATTATTTGAGGATGCAACCAAATCTTTAAACAATCCGGAAAAATCAGTTAAGTATGCTGATGATTCATTAAAATATGCCTTATGGGCAGGAGAAAAGATTGAGCTTGAAAGAGCCCGAAGTGAAATTGAAAGATTAAATAGAAAAGACCATGTTTATTTTGGATGCGAAACCCGGCAGTATATATGGGCTAAATCTGAATATATGACAAAACGATTTGAAGAGGTTTTTAATTTTGCTACGATCACTCATTATATATGGGATACCTGGTATGAATTATTTGAACCGAGTGAAGGAGTTTATAACTGGGGTGTGAAGGATAATATTGTAAACTGGCTTTCATCAAAAAATATTACAATGCAGGGAAGACCACTCTTCTGGTTTCATCCTATTGTAACTCCGGATTGGCTTAAGAATAAAAATTTTGGTGAATTGAAAAAATATGTTGAAAAGCATACATATGATCTTGTAACTCATTATGGAGATAAAGTTTTGCAGTGGGAAGTAGTGAATGAATATCATGACTGGGCCAATATTCATAATCATACTCCGGAACAAATTACGGAAATAACAAAGCTTGCTTGTGAAAAAACAAAAGAAGCAAATTCCAAAGTTGTTAGAATAATTAATAATTGTTCTCCCTGGGCTGAATACGTTGCTAATGGAAGAATGGCAAGAATGGATGCAACCCGTCTCCTTCGTTCACCTAGAAAATTTTTACAGGATTTAAATGATGCAGGAGTTGAATATGATGTGCTGGGAATACAGATTTATTTTCCCCGCAGAGATCTTTCAGATATTGTAAGATTAATTGAAAGACTGGAAAAATTTGGTAAACCAATTTATATAACTGAATTCGGAACATCGTCAGGTCCAACTAAAGAATTAATTGCAACCGGTGAAATGAAACTTCCGGATGAACCATATGAATGGCATCGCCCCTGGGATGAAGAATTGCAGGCGGAATGGCTTGAACAGGTTTATACTCTTTATTACAGCCGACCAACAATAAAAGCAATTAACTGGTATGATTTCTCTGACTTCAGACCACACATCCGCAACGGGGGTTTAATAAGAGAAGACAGTACTGCTAAAAGATCATTTTTTAAATTGAAGGAATTATTAGAATCATGGAACAGACTACCAAAATCTTAGGGGAAGAAAAATGGAATAAAGAGATGACATCCAGAGAAAGAATACTTACTGCAATGCGAAGAGAAAAAGCAGACTATGTCCCTGTAAGTCCGGATATTTCTGTAATGGTTCCCGACAGGTTAGACGGCAGACCGTTTTATGAAATTCATCTTGACGGAAAAGAACATAACGGCTGGACATCTGCAACACACGGTGAAGTATATGTTGAAGCTGTCAAATATTTTGGAATGGATGGATTTTATATGTATGGCGGTTTAAAACAAATTGGTCCGGATAGACCTGAATTTGAAAGCAAAATTATTGACATGCCTGAAGGAAAATTGGTTGAAAGAATCTGTCATACTTCTAAAGGTGATCTAACCGAAAAAGAAATGTACTTTAGCAATGAGCCGCCATGGCGGGAAGATAAACCTATTAAAGATCTTTATCCTGATTTTGAAAAGATGCAGCTTTATATGGGATTAAGCGATTGGAAATGGGAAAAAGAATATAAGGATAAACATGTAATAGGCGATTATGGAATTTATATGGGAATGATTCCTGTTTTCCAGGATTGGTGGTTTCATTACAGGCAGGGAGGATTTGAGCAGTGCTTTATGGATTTTTTGATGGATGCTGATTTCATGGATAAAGTTCATGAGTACTGGATGGAATGGGCGATTGCAAATGTTAAAGCTATGCTTGAAGCAAAACCGGATGTTATAATGCTTGGTGGTTCAAGTGCAAGCTTGAGTGTAAGCTCTCCTGCTATTTTTAGAAAATATGAACTCCCTTTTATCCAGAAAGCTTCAACAATTTGCAAAGAAGCGGGAATAATTTCTCATCTACATATCTGCGGAAAATCATGGCCTTTGATAGAAATTGCTGCTAAAGAAAGTGATCTGACTTCAATGGAGCCAATGGAAGAACCTCCAACGGGAAATGTTGATCTTGCTCAAGTGAAAAAGATTGTTGGTGATAAACTTTGTATAAAAGGAAATATTAATACAACAGAATTTATGCTTACTGCTACTCCAAAAGAAGTTGAAGATAAGTGTAAAAGATTAATTGATACTGTGGGTTATGATGGAGGATTTATTCTTTCAACCGGGGATCAATGTGGAAGAGATACACCGGATGCAAATATTTTTAAGATGGTTGAAGTTGCAAAAACTTATGGCAAGTACTGATTTTAAATTGAAGCAAATTTACAAGCACTATTTATATTTATAGATTAGAATACTTTGATCAATTAACACAAAGAAGATATTGCTAAAATGAAATAATGAAAATATTAATAATAGGGGGAACAGGTTTTATTAGTAGAAATATTGTTAAACATTTATTAAACCATAACCACGAAGTTACGATCTTCAATAGGGGAAAATCGCCGGGCTTTTTGAGACAAAATAAAAATCTCCGGATCATACATGGAGATAGAAAGAATGAATCGGATCTTAAAAAAGTTATAAGTAATTCAACCTTTGATGTAGTTTACGATATGGTCTCTTATAAACCAGAAGAATCAGAAAGTTCAGCAAAAATTTTCAAAGGAAAAATAGGAAGATTTATCCATTGCAGTACTGTTTCAGTTTATATGATTTCTGCCGATGTAACTTGTCCGATTACGGAAGATCAGGATAAGAATAAGTTAATGGAATATTTCCCGAACAATCCTTTTGGAATGGATTACGGAATAAATAAAAGAAAATGTGAAACAGTTTTGTGGAATTTCCATGATGAAAAATATTTTCCTGTCACATGTCTTCGTCCGACTTTTGTATCAGGACCTGAAGATCCTACAAACCGCGATTATTTCTGGATTGAAAGAATCAAAGATGGAAAACCTTTACTTGTTCCCGGTACCGGTGAATTCAGATTTCAACAGGTTTTTGTAAAAGATGCAGCAAAAGCTTTCTGCGATCTTCTTGAATATAATATTACAATTGGTGAGTCATACAACGTTGCTGCAGAGGAAATATTTTCTTTAAATGAATATCTAAAGGCACTTGGTGAATTATTGAATACTTCACCAGAGCTTGTACACCTGGAACAAACTGTCTTTGATAAGCTTGATATAAGCTATTATCCCGGATCGGATGTTTTCCCATTTAATACAAGAAGGGATGCATTTTTTAGTCTGGAAAAAATTAAGAATGATATTAATTATAGGACTACTCCGTTTAAAGAATGGATGCAAGAGACAATCAATTGGTATTTAAATGAATTTAAAGGACACTCAGCAGCATATAGTAAACGTAAAGAAGAAATAAAAATTATGGAATCGCTCGTAAATTGACAGGTTTCTTTTTCAGAAAAATATTGTTCTCCTTACTCACAATTATTTTTTTTCAAGTAACCATAAATCACTTGTTATCGGCCCAAACAATTTCTTTAAATGGTAATTGGCAATTTACAATCGATTCAAACAAAGCTTTGACAATTGAATCAATTAAAAATTGCGAATTTAGAAATTCAGTGGTTCCTCTTTCCTGGCAAGCACAATTCGATGATTTAAGAAATTACCAGGGAGTTGCCTGGTATAAAAAATCTTTTACACTTTCAAAGATTGATCGGGGTAAAATTGTCTTAATAAAATTTAATGCCGTTGATTATTTATCTGAAGTTTACATAAATAATAGTTCTGTCGGAAAGCATGAAGGTGGTTATACTCCTTTTGAGTTTGATATTACGGATTACATAAACGAAGGATTAAATGAAATAGTTGTACGGGTTATGGACCCTGTTAATAATGAAACGATGACAGAAGGAATAAGTTACCTTAATATTCCTCATGGTAAACAATCATGGTATGTAGAGACAAGCGGAATTTGGCAGGATGTAAATATTTTTATAAAACCAGGCTTATTCATTAAATCTTTGAAAATAATACTTTCAAATGATGGAATTGTTGAGGTTAAAATTAAATTAAATAAACCAGACCCATCTAATAATAAAATTAAATTAATAATAACTGACGGGAATAAAAAGATTGTTCTAAACAAAAAAGTAAATATTTCAAAGAATGAAACAGAAATACAAATAACAGAAAAAATTAATAATCCTCAACTATGGAGTTTTGACTCACCCTACCTGTATGAAGTTGAAGCAGAAATTAATGGAGATAAAATAATTGAAAGATTTGGTTTTAGATTAATTGAAGCAAAGAATAAAAAACTTTATTTAAATGGAGAACCATTTTACTTAATTGCTGCGCTCGATCAGGATTTTTATCCTGAAACTATTTATACAACTCCTTCTGAAGAGTACATACGTAATGAAATGTTAAAGGCAAAGCAGCTTGGGTTGAATATGCTTCGTTGCCACATTAAAGTCCCTGATCCGGTTTATTTAAAAGTTGCTGATGAAGTTGGTTTATTAGTCTGGTATGAAATCCCTAACTGGGATGTTTTTTCTTTAGAAGTTGCAGCTCGTGGATCAAAAACAATTGATGAAATGCTTGAAAGAGATTGGAATCATCCATCATTAGTTATAATAAGCATAATTAATGAAAGCTGGGGAATTAATCTTCAAAAAAAAGAAGAACGAAGCTGGCTATTAAATGAATTTGGCAGAGTTAAAGAGAAAGCAACCGGTAGGCTTGTGGTTGATAATAGTCCTTGTTATGGAAACTTCCATTTAAAAAGTGATATTAACGATTATCATACTTACTGGTCTATTCCGGATAATAAAAAAAATTTTGACAAAACAATTAAAGAATTTTCTCAACGACCCAAATGGCTTTTTAGTGAATTTGGAGATTCCAGGGAAACCGGGAATGAACCTTTATTGATTTCTGAATTCGGTAACTGGGGACTTCCAAAACTTTCTGAGCAATTACCATGGTGGATTGAAAGACAGTTCATTGATATTGACGTTTCGCTTCCCAAAGATTTTATTAAAAGATTCTCTGATTATAAATATGATGAAATATTTAATTCATATAATGATCTTGCCGAAGAATCACAGCTTGCGCAGTTTACTGCGCTTAAATATGAAATTGAGACAATAAGGATGAATACAGAGATACAGGGTTATGTTATTACAGAATTTACTGATTTAAACTGGGAATGTAACGGTCTTCTTGATATGTGGAGAAATTTCAAAATTTATTCTGATGATCTTCCTCTGATTCAACAGCAGGATGTTATTATTCCAAGACCTGTAAAATATAATTATTTGGTTTCAGAAGAAGCTGAAATAGAATTATTCATTTCTCATTTCAGCAATAAAAATTTTAAAAACACAAAGCTTAAATGGAAAATCAGTAATGGGAAATCAGGGATAATTAATGTGCCGGAAATAAAGAGAGGAGATGTGATTCAAATTCAATCTTTAAAGTTCAAATTACCATACAAAAGTATTTCGGCTAAGGAAAAGATTGAATTTGAACTAGTAGAAGATGGGAAAATATTGTCTAAAAATTTTATCGAACTTTTTATTTATCCTGATAACAAAATCTTGTCAAAAGAAATTAAGTTTCATCCTAAATACTCGTTAAATGATTTTGCGGATCAATTAAAAGAAAATTATGTAATAAATGATTCCAGTACTTTAATTGTATCAAATCTGGTTGATGACGAAATTTTGTCATTAATATCAAACGGTTCCAATTTAATATGTTTAGCAGATAGTAATACGGTTCTGCCTGACTCTTTTCCTATAAAGTTATTAAGCAGAACCACAGAATGGTATGATGGAAATTGGGCTTCAAATTTAAATTGGATGAGAAGTGAAAGTGAAGTTTTTCAAAATATTTCGTTTTCAAAAAGTTTTGGATTTGAAACTACGCAAACATCCCCGGAGTGGGTAATAACAGGAATTCCAAAAGCAAATTTTTCTGATGTTTTAGCCGGAATGTTTGTTGGATGGCTTCATTTAAATTCTGGTTACATTGTTCAAATGCAGTATAATAAAGGTAGAATAATTTTTTGCACTTTTCCAATTGCAAAAAATTATTCCAATGATCCTTTCGCAAAAATTTTGTTTAATAACCTGATCAATTATATCAGCACTAAAAGTTATAAATCCACTTTAAATTGGCAAGTAAACTGAAACAAAAATGGAAAATGAAAAATTAAAATCATTTGTTATTAGAGAAATAGAAAAATCAAACGGTATACTGCGGCTTAAACCAGCATGGGTTGCGAGAGATTTTCTACCTCCCGGAAAAAGATTAGGATTGCCGGAAGAACAATATAACCTCGGTGAACGAGGAGGAATTTGTGAAAGATGGATTGGTTCAACTACCAAAGCAGATAATAAATTTGGAGTACCAAATGAAGGTTTAAGCTTTCTTAATATTAACTCTGAATTTGAAATCACCTTGAAAAATGCAGTAGATGTAGTGCCTGAATTAATTTTAGGGGAAAATTATTCCAAAACTCATAGAGGATTGAACAGGCTCGCAAAAATTTTTGATTACGAATTCAGACTTCCATATCACATTCACCAAATGCAGCATCATGCTCAATTAGTAGGAAGGAATTCCAAGGACGAAGCTTACTATTTTCCCGAAGGATTAGAAATGGGGAAAGAAGCCGATACTTTTTTTGGTGTTCACCCTTTTATAACAAATGAAAAAAAATATGAACTGCTGCTAAAACCTATGCTTGAGTGGAAGGACGATTCGATTCTTCAATATGCAAGAGCATTTAAACTTATGCCCGATGATGGCTTCCATATACCATCAGGAGTTCTTCATGCACCCGGTTCTGCATTAACGATCGAACTTCAGGAAGATTCAGATGTATTTACAATGATGCAGGCAAAGGTTGGAGGGAAGATTATTAATAAAGATCTGTTATTTAAAGATGTTAGAAAAGAAGACAGAGAAAAACATGGTGAAAGAATAATTCTTGAAATGATTGATTGGGAAACAAGCGGGGATCCTTATTTTTATGAGAACCGGCATACTCCACCAATCCTAATTGAAGAAACAAAAACAAATAGCGGTGAGGAATATTGGATTTTTTATAATACAAACAAATTCAGCGGCAAAAAATTAATTGTTCACCCAAATGGAAAATTTATTTCGACAGATAAAGGGGTTTATAATATTCTTGTTTGGAAAGGAAAAGGAAAATTTGCAGGAATCGATATTGAAGCAGGTGGAAATTTTGATAAAGATGAATTATTAATTTGTTATGATGCTGCTGTAAATCCTTTAATTATAGAAAATACAGGTAAGGAAGATCTTCACATAATTAAGTTTTTTGGTCCCGATATAAATCCTGATGCTCCATTGCTGGCAAAATATATTTAAAATGATTTCTACAGTAGAAAAAAAATTAATAATATCAAATCCTGATGAATTATTTTTCGGACTGGCTCCAAAACCAGTAAAATGTCAAAGAGGATTTGAAATAGGAAATGGGGTAGTTTATCCGGAAATAAATTTCACACTCCCCCAAATAATAATAAATGAGTCAACCTGGAAAGAAGTTAAATCTATTTACACGGAAATTATTGGTGAAGTTTGCAAAAGAGCAATTGAATTAAAAACTCCGGCATTAGTTGTTGAATTCGAATTACTTCCGCCAATGACAATGAATCCAGAATGGGGAGCAGAGATAACAAAAATACTTTCTGAAAATTTGGATGTGTTTTATAAAAAATCGGGATTAAAATCTGCATTACGGGTAACTCCTGTAGATATAAGAGATACCAACCGTCCTCCATTGATGAGAAGTGGTGAATTAACAGTTAATATGTTCCGGTCTTTTGAACTATGTGCACAAGCTGGCGCTGATATGTTGTCAATAGAATCAACAGGTGGAAAAGAAGTTCATGATGATGCATTAGTAAATGCAGATTTATCGGGAATCATTTTTTCTCTTGGAATTCTTGCTGTAAAAGATATGCAGTATTTATGGGAAAGAGTTGTTGATATTTCAAAGAATCATAATGTTATTCCTGCAGGTGACACTGGATGTGCATTTGCAAACACTGCAATGATTCTTGCAGATAAGGGAATGATTCCTAAAACTCTTGCTGCAGTAATACGTGTTGCAACAGTTGTTCGCAGCCTTCAGGCTTATTTAGCTGGTGCAATTGGACCTAGCAAAGATTGTGCATACGAAGGTCCGTACATAAAAGCAATAACAGGTATTCCAATTTCAATGGAAGGAAAAACCAGTGCTTGTGCTCATCTTAGTTATTTGGGCAATATTGCTTCTGCAGCAGCCGATCTTTGGAGTAATGAATCGGTACAGAATGTAAAGCTGCTTAGTGCTTATGCCCCTGTTGTCTCACTCGAACAGCTTATTTATGATTGCAGGTTAATGAATCTTGCATTGAAAAATGGGAATGAGTTTACACTAAAATATAGAAATCTAATGGTTGAGAGTGATGCAGGGTTAGATCCGCAGGCATATATTCTAAAGCCCGAAATCATAATTAGTTTGTCTCAAAAAATTATTCAGGAAGATTCTCCTTATAAAATGACTTTATGCGCAGTTGATGAAACCCTAAAACTGCTAAGAGATGCTTCAGATAAAAAAGAAATTAAATTAAATGAAATGGAACTTCGCTGGCTGGATATACTTTCAATGCAGTTTGATGAAATTCCAGGAGATGAAATTAATTTAATTAAAAAGATGAAAAATGGTATTTATGCAGATAAATTTTTGCCGGCAGAATATGATATCTAAATTAAAGATTGAAAAAACCTAAAGAGGAAATAAATGAACCTGATTGAAGTAATAAAGGAAAATGTTATTAGAGGTCATACAGATTCGAATGCAAAGTATCCTCCTGATCTTGCTGGAAAACCTGGAGTAAAAGATCTTGTTCAGAATGCAATTGATGAAATGATACCTGCTTCACAAATATTAAATGAATCTTTAATTGCAGGAATGGAAATAGTCGGGAGTAAATTTTCAGCCGGAGAATATTTTGTACCAGACATGCTTCTTTCAGCACAGGCTATGAAATCGGGAATGCAAATAATAGAGCCATTATTAAAAAGTGAAGATTCAAAAAAAATTGGTACAGTTGTTATTGGAACTGTTAAAGGAGATATGCATGATATCGGGAAAAACCTTGTAAGAATGATGCTTGAAGGAGGTGGATTTGAAGTTATTGATCTTGGAATAAATACTCCACCTGAAAAATTTATAGAAGCTGCAAAAAAATATCCTGATGCAATTATAGGTATGTCTGCTCTGCTAACAACTACAATGGAGAATATGAGAATTTCTATTGAAGCATTAAGAGCTAATGGTTTAAATAATAAAGTTATAATTGGTGGTGCAGCAGCAAGCCAGAAATTTGCAGATGAAATTCATGCAGATGGTTTTACAAGAGATGCAGCACAATCTGTTCAACTTGTTAAAAGATTAATTGGATTAGCCGCATAACAATGCCTCTTTTAAAATGCTCTGATCCTTTACCAGAATGGAGTGAACTCGATTTCATTGAAACATTTGAAATTAAAAAAGGTGAAGTGAAATCTCTTATACAGAAATCTATTAAAGAAAAAATTTTTATTGGTGAAGGATCCTGTGAAATATTTATGGATATGAAAAATTTGAAAGCAAAAAGAGAGGATTATCTGGAATTGAATAATCCCGGTTCAGAAATAAGAATAAGGGCTGAAGAAGATTGCATCGTAATTCATATTGGTGGTCGCTGGTCAGATGAAACTGGTTCTTGCGGTGTATTCAAAATTAATAATAGTGAAAGTCCGTATAATGCAGGTGATCCTGTTAACTATGACAGAAAAACAGAATTTGATAATCATTTTCATGATTGTGATGAATACTGGATTATCTTTAAAGGTTCAGGACTCGCAGTTTCCGAAGGGGAAAAATATGATTTAAAGCCTGGTTATTTACTTGCAACAAGAATGGGAGATCATCATGATCTTATAAATGTTAATGAAGAAATTCATGGAGTATGGTTTGAGACGAGCCTGAAAGGTAAAAAAAGATTAGGACATCTTTGGAATCACCCTCATTCAAAATAAATAAAATAAAAAAATGAAATACAGTTTTCTAGGAAAATCAGGCTTACAAGTCTCTGAAATCTGTTTCGGCGTAATGACTTTCACGAGCAAAAAAGGTTGGACTCATCTTGGCAACCAGGAACAGAAAGATGCAAACAGATTAACATCTATAGCAATTGAGAATGGAATAAATTTTTTTGATACTGCCGATGTTTACTCACTTGGAATTTCTGAAATAATGCTTGGAAAAGCTTTGGGCAGTAAGAGAAAAAATGTTGTAATTGCAACTAAAGGCGAAGGAAAAATGTGGGATGGTCCAAATGGTGAAGGTCATTCAAGACAACATTTAATCCGTGCTTGCGATGAAAGTCTCAAGAGATTAAAAACAGATTATATAGATCTTTACCAGGTTCACTCTTTTGATTTTATGACACCGCTTGAAGAGACTATGAGTGTTCTTGATACACTTGTTAAATCAGGAAAAGTCAGATATATAGGCATATCAAATTTTTTTGCCTGGCAGATAATGAAACTTCAGGCAATTGCTGAGAAAAATAATTGGGAAAGAATTACAAGTCTACAGGCTTATTATTCCTTAGTTGGACGGGATCTTGAATATGAACAAATCCCCCCTTGTATTGATCAGGGGATTGGAATAATCGTGTGGAGCCCTCTGCATGGCGGTATTCTTTCAGGTAAATACCGTAAAGGAAAAAAATGGCCAAAAGGAACAAGATTGGTAAAACCCGGTCATCATCTTCCTTATAATGTTAATAGAGGAGAAGAAATTTTAACTGTTATGGAAAAAATTTCTAAAGAAAGAAAAGTTTCAATGAGTCAGGTTGCACTAAATTATACTTTAAGAAAACCGGGAATTACTTCTGTCATAATCGGTGCAAGAAATGAAAAACAACTTTTAGATAATATAGCAGTAAGTGATTGGGAACTAAATGAAGAAGAAATTAAGCAACTTGATGAAGTTAGTTCACCGGCAAGAATTTATCCTTACTGGTACTTTGATATTTTCAAAAAAGAAAAAATGGAAAATTATTTTAGAAATCTTTATAAGAAGGGGAATTAATGGAATATAGAAATCTTGGAAGAACAGGGGTAAAAGTTAGCCCGCTTTGTCTTGGCTGCATGATGTTTGGAAGAAAAGCTGATGAAAAACTTTCTATGGAAATTGTTGATAAAGCTATTGATGAAGGAATTAATTTTTTTGATACAGCCAATGCTTACCAGCGAGGTATTAGTGAGGAATATTTGGGGAAAGCATTAAAGCGAAATGGGAAAAGAGACAGCGTAATAATTGCAACCAAAGTTCATGGAATGATGAAAGACAATGACCCTAATGCCGGTGGAATCAGCAGAAGACATATTATAGCGCAATGCGATGCTTCATTAAAAAGATTGCAGACAGAATATATAGATATTTACCAGCTCCACAGACCGCAAAGTGATATTGCCATAGATGAATCATTAAGAGTATTTGATGATCTTATAAAATCAGGTAAAGTAAGATATATTGGAACAAGCACTTTTGCTCCATGGCAGGTAGTGAATGCCATTTGGGTTTCAAAGGAATTAGGTTTAAATAGATTTATTTCAGAACAGCCTCCTTATCATTTACTGGATAGAAGGATTGAACGTGAATTATTTCCTGTTGCACAAAATTTTGGATTGGCAATTCTTCCCTGGGCTCCGCTTGCTGGTGGATTTCTAACTGGTAAATATAAAAGAGGTAAAGAAAGACCAGCTGACAGCCGTTTTAAAGATAGTAATGAATGGGCTGATCATCATTTTACTGAAGAAGCTTTCAAAGTACTCGATGTTGTTGAAGAGATTGCAAAAGAGAAAAAATGTTCATCTGCTCAATTGGCATTATCCTGGACAATTCAAAAACCGGAAATAACAAGTTCAATAATAGGTCCGAAAAATTTGGATCAGCTTATTGATAATCTTGGTGCGCTTAAAGTTAAGCTTACTGACGAAGACAACAGGAGATTTGATAAAGTATCAATGCCGGGAAGAACAATCCTATCTTATTATGAAGTTGATTTTAATTATTATAAATACAGATAGAAATTAAAGTACAGTAAATGAACTATTATCTTGGGCTTGACATTGGAACTACGGGAGCTAAAGCTATTCTTATTAATTCAAGCGGTGAAGTTATATCAAGTGCAACCTCAGAGTACTTAATGTATAATCCGAAACCTCTTTGGTCGGAACAAAATCCTGAAGATTGGTGGAAAGCGACACAAAATTCTATTAAAGATATATTTAAAAAATCAGGGATTAAAAATTCGGAAGTTAAAGGAATGGGATTAACCGGGCAAATGCATGGTCTGGTTCTTCTTGATAAAGATGGAGAAGTACTTCGTCCTTGCATAATGTGGAATGACCAGAGAACTATTAAAGAATGCGAAGAGATTACTTCATTATTTGGATTTGATAATTTACTAAGGATAACGGGTAATCCTGTTTTACCTGGATTTACGGCACCCAAAATACTCTGGGTTAAAAAAAATGAAACGCAGGTTTACAAAAAAATTGAACACATACTTCTTCCTAAAGATTATATCCGGTTTTGCTTGACTGGAGAGTTTGCAACCGATGTTTCTGATGCATCCGGTACTTCTCTTCTCAATGTTGGTAAAAGAAATTGGGCAGATGAAATCCTTTCAGTGTTGGATATTCAAAAAGCCTGGATGCCGGAAGTTTATGAATCAATTGAAATAACAGGAAAAATAAAAAAAAGTGCTGCTGAAAAAACCGGACTCAACTACGAAACTCCAATTGTTGCAGGAGGAGGTGACCAGGCAGCTGGCGGTATTGGAACCGGTACAGTTAAAGATGGAATTACATCTGTTGTACTTGGAACATCCGGAGTTGTTTTTTCTCATACCAATAATTTAACAATTGAACCCGAAGGTAAACTTCATGCTTTTTGCCATGCAGTTCCTGGTGCATGGCATGTAATGGGGGTTACACTTTCTGCCGCTGGTTCTTTAAAATGGTATAAAGAAATTTTTGGAGAAACTGAAAAACAAATAGCTGCTGAAAAAAACATAAATGTTTATGATCTGCTGACTAAACTGGCAGGAGAAATACCTGCAGGGAGTGAAGGTTTAATCTTTCTTCCTTATTTAACGGGCGAAAGAACTCCTTACCCTGATCCCGATGCTAAGGGAACTTTTACCGGAATTACAATCAGGCATAATAAAAAACATTTTATCAGGTCAATACTTGAAGGAGTTGCTTACAGTCTTAAAGATTGTTTAGAATTAAATAAAAGATTAGGTCTCGGAATATCTGAAATCAGGATTTCAGGTGGAGGAGCGAAGAGTAAATTATGGAGGCAAATTCTTACTAATGTTTTTAACACTGAAATAGTAACATTAATAACAACTGAAGGGGCTCCTTATGGTGCAGCACTACTTGCAGCGGTTGGAACAGGCGAGTATTCAAGTGTAGAAGAAGTTTGTGAAAAAACTATTAAGATTTCTGAAAGTACTAAACCAGCAGCAGATAATGTAAAATTGTATGAGGAATATTATGATATATATAAAAATCTTTATCAATCCTTAAAAGGATCCTTTAACAAAATTAGTTCTGCAGTTGAAAAGCAGTTTAGGCAATAAATATATGTTTAATGAGATTGGTAAGAATATTTAAGTTGCCGATCCTTTTATACACAGAATGGAGTCGAAAGATTTCATATCTATAATTATGGAATATCCGGAATTCATTAAAGCTATATCTTCAAAGATTAATTCAAAAAAATAAAATGGCAGTAAAAATTTTACTTGATACAGATATCGGAAGCGATATTGATGATGCAGTTTGTCTTGCTTATCTGCTGGCAAATCCTGAATGTGAATTGTTTGGAATAACAACGGTTACTTCAGAACCTGTTAAACGGGCAAAGCTTGCAAGTGTGCTTTGTAAAATTGCAGGGAAGGATATTCCAATTTATCCAGGGGTAGAAAATCCTTTGATTATTCCACAGCTTCAAACAAGTGCAAAACAGGCTGGCGCTTTAAAAAGGTGGGAACACAAAAATAATTTTCCTGAAGGAGAAGCAGTTGAGTTTCTAAGATCAACTATAAGAAAAAATCCAGGCGAAATTATTTTATTAACAATTGGTCCATTAACAAATATTGGTCTGCTATTTTCAATAGATCCTGAAATTCCTTATTTGTTAAAAGGACTTTATTCCATGAGCGGTAATTTTTTAAGGAAAGATAAAAAACTCCCTAAGTTAGAATGGAATGCAATGGGAGATTATCATGCATCAGCAATAGTTTATAATTCCAAAATAAAAGTTCATCGTTCATTCGGATTGGATGTAACTTCAAAAGTGATTATGAAAAAAAATGAGTTTAAAGAAAAATTTTCTCATCATAATTTATTTAAACCTGTTCTTGATTTTTCCAAAGCATGGTTTGAGGAATGGAATGGGATTACTTTTCATGATCCTTTAGCAGCTGTTGCAATATTTAACAAGAATGTTTGCGGATATGAAAAAGGTTTAGTTGAGATTGAACTTGAAAAGAAAAAAGAGAGGGGATTAACAAAATGGAAACATGTATCTAATGGCAAACACGAAATAGCGGTTACAGTTAATGCAGGTAAATTTTTTGAAAATTATTTTTCAGTATTTAAATGAAAATATTCTTTCTTCTTTTTATAACAGTTGTAATATCGTTTTCAGGTTGTTCGGATAAAAAGAAAAGTGAGAATGGGAAAATTACAATTACTTTCTGGCACAGCTTTGTTTCACGAACGATACCTGCATTTAATGATCTTATTGAATGGTATGAAAAAGAAAACCCGGATATAAAAATAGTTGCTCAATATGTTCCCAGCGGCGATCCATTAATTCAGAAATTAATAACAGCAATTCAAAGTAATACAGCACCGGATATTTCATGGCTTCATTCAGATTTTTTGCACAAGCTTGTTGGGGCTGATGCAATTTATAAGATGGATCACTTTATAAATGGACCTGATGGTTTAAATGAAGAAGAAATGAAGGACATTTTTCCCCAATCACTTCAATCTGCAAAATGGAGAGATACACTTTATTCTATGCCGATGGAAGCTACAACTCTTGCTTTAATCTATAATAAAAATAAATTTAAAGAGTCTGGGCTTGATCCCGAGAAACCTCCTAAAGACTGGGATGAACTTTTTGATTATGCTGTGAAACTTACAAAAGATAAAGATGGTGATGGCAAAATAGATCAATACGGATTTTATATTCCTGCATTCCCGGCTTCGGGACCTTTAAGTGTATGGATGGTTTTGCAATGGACGCCTTTTCTCTGGCAGGCAGGCGGTATAGAAATAAATGAAGATCAGACTAAAGTTTTATTTAATAGTGATGCGGGTGTACAAGCTTTAGCATTATGGAAGAAAATTTTCGAAGCGGAGAAATTTTATAATTTTACGCTTACACACGATTTAGGTTTTATTTCGGGAACAATTGCGATGATAATGGATGGTCCCTGGGATTTACCCGAATTCAGAGAAATTAAAAATTTTGAATGGGGGGTAACTTATCTCCCGGCTGGCCCGGTTAAAAGAGCTACTTACATGGCAGGTGAACATCTTGCAGTTTTTAAACAAAGCAAGCATCCTGATGAAGCATGGAAATTTATCAAATGGATACTTCGGCCAGATGTTCAGGCAAAATTTTCTGAGGAGTCCGGTTATCTTCCCATAAGAAAATCAGTTCTTGAGTTACCTGGCTATAAAAAATTTCTGGAAAACGATCCAGCAATGAAATCTTTTGTTGATCAGATTGAGATTAGTATGGCTCGAGCATCTATAGATTTTTTCAGAGTTGAAATAAATCAAAATATTGCTGAGGCTGTTGAGAAAGCAATAATAGGAAACCAGGATATAAAAACTATTCTTGGGCAAGCGGCTGAAAAATCAAATAAACTTCTTCAATCTGTTAAAAAAGGAAATAAAAAATGATAATAGGCGAAGGAAATTTTAAATATGAATGGATAGAAAATTGGGCAAAAATTCCTGATACGGTAAGTGGGAGAGAAAATGGAAGAACCCATGGAATTGTTGTTTTAAAGAATGGAAATATTGCTGTTTTTAATCAAGCTGATCCTGCTGTTCTTATTTTTAATTCCAATGGAGAATTAATTAATTCCTGGGGGAATAGGTTTAATGGCGCTCATGGTTTGACCTTGACAGAAGAAAACGGAAAGGAATATTTTTGGCTGACAGATCAATATTCCTGTGAAGTTGTTAAAACAACAATTAATGGAAAAACTTTATTGAGGATTGAAAAACCACGGATAAAGCTTTATGAAGAAAAAGAATACTCACCTACCTGGGTTGCAGTTTTTGAAGAGAGATTTGGCGGGAATGGTGATATTTGGGTAACAGATGGTTATGGTTCAAATCTTATTCATAGGTATAGTAAAGAAGGCATCTATCTTAAAAGTATTAATGGTGAAGAGGGAAAGGCTGGTGTCTTCAAATGCCCGCATTCAATTTTTATCAATACAAGGGAGCCCGAACCGGAATTATATATTGCAGACAGAGGAAATAAAAGATTTCAGGTGTATGATACTGAAGGAAATTATAAAAGAAGTTTTGGTAAAAATATATTAATCTCTCCTTGTGGAGGCGTAATAAAAGACAATTTACTTTATATACCAGAGCTTCGTGCAAGGGTAGCAATATTTGATGAAAATGATAAACTGATTACTTACCTTGGAAGAAATGAGTCGGTTTGTGATTTACCAGGATGGCCTAATCATACAAAAAAATTAATTCAGAAGGGGAAATTCAATAGCCCGCATGATATGGCTGTTGATGAAGAAGATAATCTATATATAGTTGAATGGATTATTGGTGGTAGAATAACCAAACTTAGAAGATTGAAATAAATAGAAAGGAAAAAAATATGCCTGTAAAAACGTATTTCGGAATAACAGAAGAGCACAAAAGAAAATATCGGCAAGATGGCTTTTTTATTCTTGAAAGTATAATTCCCGATGAAGAACTGGCTTTAGTCCGGAAGGAATGTATGGAATTAATTAAAGAACAGGATAAAGAAATGGATAAGCTGGGAACTAATGTATTAAATCTCAGCAGAAAAAACAGCCGGTATTTTGTTTTTCTTGCTTCCCAAAATCGTCCTCAGCTGGGTGAAATAATTTTTAGTGATTTAATGGCTGAAATTTGTAAGGCAACTATTGGAGATGATGCTTATCTTTTTTGGGAACAGTTTGTTGTGAAAGGAACAGATCCAAAAGGTGCGGAATTTACATGGCATCAGGATTCGGGTTATGTTGATTATGAACATAAATATTATGTAAATGCCTGGATTCCTTTAGATGATGTGAATGAAGAAAATGGGACAGTTTATTTACTCCCATATTCATTGGCAGGAACAAGAGAGAAGATTGAGCATAAACCTGTTCCAGGAACGAGCGACAGAGAATGTTACTTCGGACCAGAAAAAGGAATTCCGGCAAATTGCCCTGCTGGTTCTGTTGTTGTTTTTTCAAGTACAACATTTCATAGATCAGGTTCTAATAATACTAAGAAGATGAGAAGAGCTTATGCAATACAATTTTCTCCTGAACTAATTTATGAAGCAGATGGTTCGTTAAAAGGATTAGCTGAACCATTCTTGAAAAATGGTGAAAGACTTAAATAATTTATTTTAAATTACGCCCCGCTCTTAGCGGGGTTTTTTATTTATAGATGATTATGAAATTTATATTAATATTTATTCTTCAATTTATCTGCTATTCTCAGGAAAAGAATATCTTCCCTAAAGATGCTATTCTGATTAAACTTTTTGGTGAAGGATATTTTACTGAAGGACCTGCCCAAGGTCCGGATGATTGTATTTATTTTAGTGATCTTACATTTACGGAAGAAACAGAAATGCAAGCTGGAGTTATTTGGAAATATGATTTAAAAACTGATCAGGCATTTGTTTATCGCTCACCCAGCAGTATGGCTAATGGAATTGAATTTAATTCGCATGGAGAAATGATAATTTGTGAAGGAGCTGATTTTGGAGGAAGAAAAATTTCAATTACAGATTTGAATACCGGAAAAAGTAAAATCCTTGCTGGATTATTTATGAAATATCCGTTTAATTCACCTAATGATCTTGTTATTGATACAATGGGGAGTATTTATTTTACGGATCCCCGTTATATAGGTTATGAAAATATTGAGCAACCTGTCATGGGAGTATATAAAATAGATAAAGATAGGTCAGTTCAACTAATTATTTCTGATATTCCTATGCCAAATGGAATAACAATTTCGCCTGGTCAAAAAAAACTTTATGTTGGGTGCAACTTTGAAGGCAATGAGGAGAATAAACCATTGATGGCCATTTATAAATGTCAATTGGATGAAAAAGCAAATGTCATATCCAAAGAAATATTTATTAATTACCTTGATGGGTCAGGTCCAGATGGAATAACCATTGATTCAGAAGGAAATATTTATGTTGCTGTTCGTCATGAAATAAATCCATGTATAAAAGTATATAATGTTGAAGGCAAAGAGATAGATTCTTTCAAGCTTCCTGAAGTACCTAGCAACCTTACTTTTGGAAGGGGTTTATACTCAAATATATTATTTATTACAGCGGGGGGATGTCTATACAAAATAAAAACAACTGCTCAAGGATTTTTCTCAATTTAATTATTGTATAAAATAATTTTACATTCATCGCATATCTAAGTGTAAGGTCTTTTATACCTTGCTCTTAAAAGAAGCGTAGCCCCCTTGTCGCCAGATTTGTGTGCTATTTTTATTATGCTAAATTATGGTGTTATTACAAGAAGTAGTCGAAATAAGGAGAAGACAGAGAGAGGAGTAGGGATATACAAATTCTTAATTCAAGGATTTTTCGGCCCGAGCAAATAAGCTCAAACAAGCTATAAAGTTTTTTTTAGAAAAAATATTAAAGCTGATTTCACTTTATTTTTATAATATTTTAACTCCATATCGCCCGCTATAAAAATAATTCTAAATTTAAATTTATTTTGAAAATAAATTAATGAATCCAAATTTATTTTAGAATCTTCCATAAGTAGAGGATAAATCACTAAGCCAGGAATGATTTTTTTTACAGAAGTTATCAAACCAACAGCAGAATGAGCAACTTCGGTTATATAATTTTTATGAGATAAAAGAATATGCTGGATATCCAGAATTATGTTATTATTACTTTTGACAATTAGGATTGTATAAACTTTATCACTCACTAAAGTAAAAAAATCAATTCTAATAGTACAAATCTCTACTCATTTTTCAAGTAAAAGTTCTGTAATCACTTTACCAATATTACCAGTAGCGCCTATAACAGCAATATTTTATGCCATTTCAATGGAACATCTAAAAATAATAAGCATAGTATTAACAGACGTGAAAAATCCAAAGACTGAATTTGGAAATCCCAGTTCTCTAACGATTAAGTGAAGCATGCTGCAAATTTTTATCTCGGTTTGATTTCTGAAACATAAAATTTCCTTATAATAAAAACTGCTATGGGCATTTCCCATAGCGGTTATAATACTAAGATTGGTTTTTACTTAATTAAATATATATCTCAACTCAATCTGCATTTGCCAGCGGGATTTCAATCCCGGGTCATCCGTAAAAGTTTTCGAAACGGTTTTCCTTGAAATTAAATATAGGGGCACCCTCGGTATTGAAACCAGCTAATTGTAGTGGTGAGGTAGCTGCTGAATTTGCAATTTGACGAACGCCCCAATCTGAATTAACCAGATTTGCCACGTTTAGAATATCTATACTCAATTGGAATGTGTGTTTGTTCCCTGCCAGGTTAAGTGCGAAATCCTGAAGTAATCGTAAATCAATATTACTGAACCATGGATTTACTCCACCAAAGCGATCTGCAATTTTACCACGATTTTCCTTCAGATAATCATCCTGTTCAATAAACTCATTTAATGCTGCCCATTGCTGCGCGACTGTTACAGTAACACCGCTTGAATTTACATAGTCCGCTAGAAAAATATCATTTTGATCCGAAGGAATATAAATTAAATCATTCGTTGTACTTCCGTCACCGTTAACATCGCCGGCATATAAATACGAATATCTATTGCCGCCGGCTCCTTCAAATCTGTTACCTTCAGCTACTTCGACGAAAAGACCGAAACTTGTCGCCCAGCTCTCTGACCATTCGTGTCTATAAGAACCACCGGCAACAAATCTATGTCGGATTCCGAATAACTTAATTCCGGTTTATTTGGATCACCCTTGTTCGGATTTTCTGCAAATAAAACACTTGCTATTTCTGTAGATTTCATTAAGCTTTTTGCCTGAAGAAAAGTATAAGAAAAAAATGAACTCAGACCGAAATCAAAAGTTTTACGCAACTGAGCAGTTATGCTGTAGTTATAGCCTTCATCGGCATTATCAATTACGTATACTCCATTTCCTCCATTATTTGGATCAACGTTTAGTTCATTTGCTCCAGCACCGCCAAAATATGGTCTTCCATCAGGCAAGTAGCGAACAGGTTTAACCAGATCAGCATTTCTTACATAAATAGAATTAATATCTTTCCCGTATATAAATTCAATTGTACCAAATAAATCCCCTGGAAGCTTGTGGTCAATAGCATTGTTAGTGGTCCAAACCTGTGGCCATTTAAAATCATCAACCATTGCATTCAGGTCGAACGATTGCTGTAAAATAGCTTCATCCTTTGAAACTATTTGTCCAACACCGGGTTCTGGATATAAATTTTTATTTTGTCCAGGATTTGAGATAACATTACCAATCCACACAAAGGGTAAACGTCCAGTAAAAATACCTGTACCACCTCTTAGTTGCGAAGATTTGTCTCCACTGATATCCCAGTTAAAACCAATGCGTGGTGAATACAAAGGTTGAATACTTGGAAGCTTACTTTGATCCACTTTTTCCGGGTCATCATTTTCATCAAGTAGAGTTAAGCTTCTTGAAAAAGGATTATCTACCGGTTCTGTAATATAGAAGGGAAGATCAACTCGAAAACCGATATTAAGATTAAACACAGATGAGATAAGAAATTCATCTTGGACATAAAATGCAAGCTGACCAACTTCGATGTTTTCTCCTTTGAATGGACCGGATCCAATCATCCCTCTAAAATCAATGCGATCAGAGTCTGGCAAAGCTGGATCAGTACGGGCAAAGAAATCAGCTAAAGAAGAAAATCTTGCGTCACCGATAAAGTCAAGAAAATCAGGAAGGAAAAATACTCCGTTACGGAATATGTTGAATGAGTTGAAGAAACTAAAGTACTCGAATGTTGCCCCTATTGTTACAACATGATTATTCAAAAAATAGCTAAAATTATTTGTTGCCTGCCATACATCCTGATCTAAAATATTATGTGCCGAAAATGGTTCCAGGCCTATTGTTGTATAAGTAATTCCATTTTCAAGTATTTCAATAGTTGGAAATGGTTCGCTGAATGGGTCACGGTTATCACGGAACCTGTTATAACTTGTAAAGAAGCGGTTAGAAAAAGTGTTGCCCTTTGAGTTTAATTCAAGAGCAAAAGAATTCAATCTGTTATTGATCTTGTAACCTGAATTTTGAAATGGCAGACTGTTTTCATTTGGTCCACGTCCACCTGCGCTAAGGACAAACGGATGTGGTGGTAAATCACGACGGGCATCAAATCTATTGTATCTAAAAATAAGATTATTGTTATCGTAAATATTCCAATCGAGTTTAAGGAGTAGTTTTTCATTCTCTGTCCGATGGAGATAATTTTCGTACTCACCGGTTTCATACCCGTATACTTCCTTCATACGTGTTCTTATAGCATCCATTACGCTGGCTTCAACACGGGATATACCCAAACCTGAAGACCCGCGACTGGCGGCAAAATTTGTACCCGGGTCTTCTCGTCTTTCTAATTCAGCGTTAAGAAAGAAAAAAAGTTTGTTCTGAAGAACAGGACCGCCAACACTGAAACCTAATTGATTAAATACTAAATCGGGATTAGCTATTACATCCTGCCCGTTGACTTTGTTGCCGACAAAAGCTTCATTCCTAATGAAGCTATATATTGAACCTTTTAATTGATTTGAACCGCTTTTAGTTACGGTGTTAATACCGGCACCAGTAAAACCTCCTTCTCTAACATCAAAAGGTGCAACAGAAACCTGAACCTGTTCAACTGCATCATAAGGGATAGGTTCAGCATTTGTTTGCCCGCCCGGTGCAGGATCATCCAGACCGAATGAGTTATTAAAGTATGAACCGTCAAGTGAAATGTTATTGAATAGCCAGTTTTTTCCACCGAAACTGTAATTGCCATCGTTACGTTGGTCTAATCTTATTAGATCTCTTGTGCTTCGTTTGATTGAAGGCAGCAGAGTAACCTCTCTCGGTTTTATAAATGTTTCAGCGCCTGTTCGGTTACTGTTAAAAATCTCATTTCTTTCGGCTGTAACTAGAACTTCTTCACCTATCACGGCTTCTTCAGAAAGTTCGAAGTCCAGTCTTAGCTGCTGTCCGAGATTAAGGAAAATATCTTCCTTAACTCCTGTGGTATAGCCGACAAAAGAAACCCGTTACAGTATAGGGCCCTCCAATTTTCATATTGGGGATATTAAATTGTTCGTTATTTCTGCTGGAAGCACCGTATTGTGTTCTGCTAGGAACATGTACTGCAATTACGTTTGCACCAGGTAATGGATTATTTTCCTTATCTAAAACGATACCGCTAAGTGCCGCCGTTGCTACACCTTGAGGAAAGGCTTGTTGCTGAAGAATAATATTGAGGAATATAACTGTAAGAAGGATCAGTAAATGTTTTGATTTCATGAGACTCCTTATGTATGGTTGATAATGATTAATTAAGATGATCTTATTTTAAAAAGACGATTTAATTTCTGATAACAAGGAGTGTACAAAAAAATTTTTGATTTTTAAATAATTTGAAAATTAGTTCGAATTATTCATTATAACAAAAACTTTTTAAAAAAATATATTTTCTACCATATATTAGAATAATTTTAATATCAATTGATATTATAACATTGGAAATTTTATCATAAATTTAAATATGACAGAATCCTAGACTCTCTGCAATTTTTTATTTTAGAGTCAAGAGAGTTTTCAAACCTATTGACAAAATTTGAAAAAATTATTGAAAGGAATAGTTTTAGAAACACATAACATCCCAGTTAAATTGACATTTCATAAGTTTAATAAGTTTTTAAAAAAGTTAATAATGTGTGAAATGTGTGTGAAAAAATTATTAACTTCATTAAGCTATTATTATTAAATAAGTTGGAAGTAAATTATCGACTCCCCGCACCTCCACTAAGTTTTTATTTGGCTTACCTACTGGGATTGAAGATCAGAATGGATCAAATTCAAATACTGATATTAAATTAGATACTTTATTTATAGTCAGAGAATCAACCTGATATTTTTTTACAAACATACCTGCAAACGTTGGCAAGTTAAATTATGATTCCAAAAGAAAGTCATAGAAGATTTAATCCTTTAACAGGGGAATGGATTCTTGTTTCGCCTCATCGCACACAAAGACCCTGGCAGGGAAAAGTTGAACAATACTTTACTCATCTTACCCCAGAATACATAAATAATTGCTACTTATGTCCGGGAAATATTCGTGCAAATGGAGATATCAATCCTAATTACACTTCTACATTTGTTTTTGATAATGACTTCAGCGCTCTAAAAAAAGATAAATCTAATTTTTTTATTAATGAATCCGGATTAATTAAAGCACAAACAGAAAGTGGAATTTGCAGGGTAGTTTGCTTTTCCCCCAAACATAATTTAACTCTTGCTGAACTTGAACTGGGAGAAATCGTAAAGGTAGTTAACACCTGGCAAGATGAATATTCATTCCTTGGCAGCAAACCTTTTATTAATTACGTGCAAATTTTTGAAAATAAAGGCGAGATTATGGGATGCAGTAATTCTCATCCTCATGGACAGATCTGGGCACAGGAAAATATTCCGAATGAACCTTTTAAAGAACAGTTTAATCAATTACAATATTATAAAGAAAAAAATACCTCGCTTCTTTCTGATTATATCAATCTTGAAAAACAAAAACAGGAGAGAATTATTTTTGAAAACGATAGTTTTATTCTTTTAGTTCCTTTCTGGGCTGTTTGGCCTTTTGAGTCAATGATTATCTCTAAAAGAAAAATTAATAATATCCTACAATTAGTTGAAAAAGAAATAGAGTTGTTTGCAGAAATATTAAAAATTACAACTGTAAAGTATGATAATATTTTTAATACATCATTTCCTTATTCAGCAGGAATTCATCAATCACCAACAGATGGCCTGGAACATCCTGAATGGCATTTACATATGCATTTTTATCCACCGTTGTTAAGGTCTGCAACAATTAAAAAATTTATGGTTGGTTATGAAATGCTTGGTGAACCTCAGCGAGATATAACTCCTGAAAGAAGCGCCGAAATATTGAAAGAAATGTATTCAGTTCATTATTCTTTAAAGATAATTAATGAAAATAAATAAGTGCAAAATATTTTTACTGATTTATTTTTCTATAATTTTTTGAAAGAAATAAATTTTTACTTGATTGAGAGTTATAGAATTGAATTGAATAACTAACAACAGTGATACGAATAGTTAATGAAACAGTTTTTCTTTTTAATATTTTTTTTAGATTCTTTATTATTTGCCCAGTCTTCTGAGTTTATTAAAGGTGCAGATGTATCTTTCATTCCTCAGATAGAAGATTTAGGCGGAGTATATAATATAAATGGAGTACAAACCGATCCATTAGAAATTTTCAGTCTGAATGAAATCAATTACATACGGCTTCGGCTCTGGCATTCACCCGCAAATGGTTATTGTGGGCTTGCAAGCACTCTTCAGATGGCAAGCAGAATAAAACAGAATGGATTAAAATTTTTTCTGGATTTTCATTACTCAGACAGCTGGGCTGATCCAGGTCAGCAAAATAAACCTGTTGCATGGCAGTCTCTTTCTTATCAGGAATTAGTAGATAGTATTTATTCCTATACTCTTAATGTGATACAGGCATTTGATGAAATAAATGCCTTGCCTGATATGGTTCAAATTGGAAATGAAATCATAAGCGGATTTCTCTGGCCTGAAGGCAGAGTTGGCGGTTCATATAATACACCACAACAATGGCAGCAGTTTACAAATCTTTTAAAGACTGCGAGAAATGCAGTGCTCGATGCAGTTCCTGATTCAACAATTCCAATTTTGATTCATATTGATCGGGGAGGTGACAATAACGGCAGCAGATGGTTTTTTGATAATTTAAATTCCTACCAGGTACCATTTGATATAATTGGTCAATCATTTTATCCGTGGTGGCATGGAACATTATCTGATTTAACTCAGAATCTTAATGACTTAGCAACGAGATACAATAAAGAGATAATTGTTGCAGAGGCTGCATATCCATGGACATTGGAATATTTCGATAACCATAACAATTTTGTCTGGAATTCCTCCCAGCTTCACCAGGGATATTCAGCTACGGTAGAAGGGCAATTCAATTTTCTATATGATCTAATAGAGATTATTAAAAATGTACCGAACAACAAAGGTCTTGGGTTATTTTATTGGGCTCCTGAATATATTTCAGTGCAACCTATCGGGTCACCCTGGGAAAATCTAACATTATTTAATTTTCAAGGGGAAGCTTTAAATTCTTTATCAGCATTTCATGAACCTGTATCTGTTAATGATCTGGAAAATGAAATTTTAGATTTCAAATTACATCAGAATTACCCCAATCCCTTTAATCCTGTAACAAGGATAAATTATGAATTGCTTCAGAAAACGAATGTAAAATTAGTTGTGTACAACTCTCTTGGTGAAGAGATCAACATTTTGATTAACGAAATAAAAAATGCTGGTGAAAATTCAATAGGATGGAATGGCAGAGATGCAAATAATAATATTCTTCCTTCGGGTATTTATTTAATTATACTAATTACTGAAAAGAAATCGGCTTCCATTAAAGCAATTCTTCTTAAATGAAATTTTTACTAAAAATATTGTTCTTCTCATTTCTTTTTCTCCCGAATATTTCTGCACAAAGCTCGTCGGATCTTATTTATGTAGATTCATCCGGAAGAATGAGATGGACCATAAATAAAGAAGAAGCTTATTTCTTTGGTGTAAATTATTCAACACCTTTTGCTTTTTCATACAGGGCTTTAAAAGATAAAAGCATTTCGCACAAAGAAATTATTGATCTCGATATTCAGCAATTTAATAGACTTGGGTTAAATGCTTATCGTATTCATGTATGGGACAGGGAAGTTTCAGATAGAGAAGGAAACCTGATTGAGAATGAACATATTGAATTGCTGGATTACTTGATTTCAAAATTAATTGAAAATAATATTTACATTATTCTTACACCGATTGCATGGTGGGGAACGGGCTGGCCCGAACCTGATATCGAAACAACCGGCTTCTCAACTTTCTATTCCAAGATAGAGTCAACAACTAAACCAGAAGTTCTTAAGGCACACGTAAATTATCTCAAACAATTTGTTAATCATAAAAATTCCTATACAGGCAAAACTTATAGGGATGAAGATTACATAATTGGATTTGAAATTTTTAACGAACCAAATCTTTCTCTCAATAAAGATAGTGTTACAAATTACGTGAACACTACAGTTAAAGCTTTAAGAGATGTAGGTATAACAAAACCAATCTTCTTTAACATAAGTGAGAATCCGGGTAAAGAGCAGTGGGAAGGGGTTGCTTCATCAAACATAGAAGGAATTTCATTTCAGTGGTATCCAACTGGATTAGTAAAATACAGTGAGCTAAAAGGAAATTTTCTTCCTAATGTTCTTTCTTATCCGCTTCCGGATCATACAGAGAAAATAAAAAATAAAGCTAAAATAGTTTATGAATTTGATGCTGCTGATATTGGAAAATCTTATATGTATCCCGTTATGGCTCACAGTTTTAAAGAAGCCGGAATGCAATGGGCAACGATGTTCTGCTACGATCCTACTTCAATCGCACAATACAACTCAGAGTATTCAACTCATTTTTTGAATTTACTTTACACACCTCAAAAAGCGTTAAGCTTTCTTATATCAGCTTATCTTTTTAACAAAGAGGAGATTTCACCAAAGAAAATTGATAATTCATCAGTTATTATGAGCAACGTGTTGGTTGATTACAATATGAATCTCAGTCTGCTTAATACTTCGGAAAGATTTTATTATTCAAACAATAATGAAACATCCCCTGTTGATATTAAACAACTAAAACATATTGCCGGCTATGGAAATTCTAAATTAATTAATTATGATGGAAGAGGAACATATTTTTTAGATGAAGTCAATAATAATGTTTGGAAATTGGAGTTATTTCCTGACGCAGTTTGGATTAAAAACCCGTTTGGCAGAAATGGACTTGATGAACTTGTTGCAAAGCTGCTCTGGAAATCCCATAAAATGAAAATTAATCTTCCTGATTTAAACCCTGATTTTAAAATTTATTCTGATAACGAAAATTTTCAAGCAGCTGTTAATTACACTGTTAAACTTGAGCCCGGTGTTTACTTCATTACAAATGATAAAAATTTTTCTATAACTAATTATAGCACAGGTAATACAGATTTTGAAATGATAAAGGAGTATGGAGAATTTATTAATGATTTTCAATCAACCGAAATAAAAAATCTTACACCTTCGGCTTTTAATGAGAATGAAGAAAAGAAAATTGTAATTGAAATTTATTGCAAAGAAGAAAATCTTAACCCTGCTGTGTATATAACAAAACCGGGCTGGCGAAACTATCAAAAAATTCAATTTGTAAAATCTGATGATTTTATTTATGAATTTATTCTTCCCAAGGAAATATTATTAAATGGAGTGATAAACTATTTTGTAGCTATAAATAATGATAACGAGATTCTTACATTTCCCGGAAGATTAAATATTTCCCCTGAGTTTTGGTCGTTCAACCCTGGCGAATCTTTTAAGCTTTCTATTCTACCCCCATCTGATAAAATTCTCGTTTATAATCCTGAAACGGATGCTGATAATTTAATTACATCAAATATCTGGAGATTTGTTCAATACGGAATTGATTATACTTTCGATGAGGATTATGAACAGGAGTTAAGTGTTGTTATAAACAAGGTCAGAGAAAAATTTTCTGAGTTAGCTATGCAGTTTTATATTGGAGAGTATCTAAAGAATATTAAGCCAGGTGTTAATGATAAACTTAATCTTGAAATGAAAAGCACTTCTGAAGATTTAGATTCCATTACAGTTAAAGTTCTTTATGATAATACTACAGGATTTGAAAGAACGATACCGATTAAAACCAGTTATGAAAATTTAATTATACCTTTATCTCAACCGGAGAAATTTAAGTTTGCATTATTACCAAGACCTTATCCAACTTTTCTTCCTTACTGGTTTGAATCAATTCCACAATCAAACAAAATTAAAAGTCTAAAACTTGAATCCATCCAGATTTCGATTCCATTACCCGAATTGGATGAAGGATTGAATAATTATGGAATTAAACTCAAAAAAATCTACCTGATAAAGACTCAAGAATGAATAGCCAATTTCAAATAACAGAACAGAATCAAGATACATTATTTCATCATATTAATATTAAAAATAAAATTACCGGCGGATTTCTCAGTATTTTGCCAAATCTTGGAGCCAGATTAAATTCTGCGTTTCTTAATTTTGGTAATTCATTAATTCCGGTTCTAAAAGAGTTGAAAGATGAGAACTTAATATCAAATGATGATATTTTTAATAATGTAAAACTGTTCCCTTTTGCTAATAGGATTAGAAATGGAAAGTATACTTTTAATAACCAGAATTTTGAGCTTCCTATAAATTATAAAGATGAAGGAAATGCTTGTCACGGTTTTTTATATAATGCAAAGTTTAATATCATTTCGAAAAATATTTTGAAAGAATATGCTGAAGTTGAATTAGAATATGAATCATTAAAAAAAATGGAAGGATATCCATTTTGTTTCAAAGTATCTGTGGTTTATAAATTTACATTAACTGGAGAAGTTATTATAACAACAAAGGTTTTTAATTTAAACAACTCAGAAATTTTATTTACAGATGGATGGCATCCCTATTATGCTTTAGATACAAATGTTGATAATCTTTCAATTGAGTTTAATGCTATGGAGAAGTTAGAACTTGATCAAAATAATATTCCAAATGGTATTGTTAGTTCTTTAAGTAATGGATCTTATCATCATATAGATTTAAAAAATAAAAAATTGGACAATCTGTTCAGGTATTCTGAAAATAATGAAATTAACTTCATCTATATTATTCCTAACAACGCAGATTATAAACTTAAAATCTGGCATGAATCAGGAATAAATAAATATAATTACCTGGTCCTTTATATTCCTCCTGATAGAAACTCCATTGCAGTTGAACCGATGACTTCAAGTATAGATGCATTTAATAACAGGGAGGGATTAATCATCTTGAAACCCGAAGAATTCTGGTCTGTATCAATGGGATTTTCATTACTTAAACAATAATTTTAAAATATGAATATAAATTTACCTGTTACAAATCCTGAAATAGCTTTAAAAGATCTTTATGTAAATGATGAAAAAATATTTTTTTATCAAAGAAACAGATATAAAAAGTTAAGTAGTAATTTTGAAAAAATATTTGGAATCAAACCTGTAAAATTTTTTAGTTCACCTGGCAGAACTGAAATAAGCGGAAATCATACCGACCACAATCATGGAAAAGTTTTAGCTGCAAGTATTAATCTCGATTCAATAGCAGCAGTCTCTCCAAATAATAATAATGAAGTGGTTTTATATTCTGAAAATAATATTGAGCCTTTTACAGTGAATTTATTAAGTACTGATTATGTTGAAGAAGAAAAAGCTTCAACTAAAGCTTTGATAAGAGGCATAGCTTCAGGATTGAAAAAATTTGGTTATTCTACTGGAGGTTTTAATGCATTTGTCTCGAGTGATGTAATGATTGGTTCGGGATTAAGTTCATCAGCTACTATTGAAGTTTTGATTGGTTCAATTTTTAATTATCTATATAACGATGGGAAAATATCTACTGAAGAGATTGCAATTATTGGTAAGTATGCAGAAAATAACTACTTCGGAAAACCTTGTGGCTTAATGGATCAGCTAACTTGTGCAACGGGCGGGATAATAGGGATAGATTTTTATAATCCTGAAAAACCAATAATTAAAAAAATTGATTTTGATTTCCTTGCTGCAGGATATAAAATGATAATAGTTCAAACTGAAGCCAATCATGCTGACTTAACTGAAGATTATGCAGCAATTCCTGAAGAGATGAAACAGGTAGCGAAATATTTTAATAAAGGATACCTTTCTGAAATATCACTTGAGAAATTGCTTCTGGAAATTAAACCACTAAGAAAGGTAGTTAGCGACAGAGCAATCCTCCGTTCAATTCACTTTCTTGAAGAGAATAAAAGAGTTGAAAAACAGGTAGAAGCATTAAGTGAAAATAACTTTGAGGAATTTTTATCTTTAGTTAATGAGTCAGGAAATTCTTCTTATAAATATCTTCAGAATATATATTCTCCTCATAATTTTGAAGAGCAGGAAATATCAATTGCATTAGCATTAAGTGACATTTTCATAAAAGAAAAAGGGAAAGGAGCTTGCCGAGTTCACGGTGGTGGATTTGCAGGAACTATACAATTATTTCTGCCGGAATATTTAGTTGATGAATATATTGATTATATATCCAGAGTTTTTAATGAAGATTCAGTTAAAATTTTATCAGTAAGATATTATGGTGCTGTTTGTTTAACTAACATTTAACAATTTCTTATTAGGAAAAATAAATGAACACAATAGGGTTAAACTTTGTAGACTGGATAATTATTGCAATCTACTTTGCATTTGTACTTGGTATAGGTGTTTATCTTAAAAAATTTACAAAAAACGAAGAAGATTTTTTTCTTGCGGGAAGAAGAAACAGTTCTTGGGTTGCCGGACTTGCTTTTTTATCTGCTAATCTTGGCGCTCTTGAATTATTGGGAATGACAGGAAATACTTTTAAGTATGGAATGTATGTTGCTCATTTCTATTGGATAGGGGCGATTCCCGCAATGCTTTTCCTAGGCATTTATATGATGCCATTTTATTACAGCAGTAAAATCAAATCCATTCCAGGTTATCTTAAACTTCGTTTTGATGAGAAGACAAGAGTTCTGAATGGAATTGCATTTGGTATAATGACAGTCCTGGTTTCAGGAATAAATCTATATGCTATGGCATTAGTGCTTCATACTTTTTTTGGGTGGAATTGGGATGCAAGTATGTGGATATCGGCAGTAACCGTAGCCGTATATGTAACTCTCAGCGGTTTAATGTCAGCCATTTTTACGGAAATAATTCAATTCTTTTTAATATGGTTTGGATTATTTCTTGTTTCCATTTTAGGTATAGTGGAAATAGGAAGTATACAAGAAATATTCAGCCGGATTCCAGCATCGTTCAATACACTATGGTCAACTTCAGGTAATCCTGCTGAGAACGGAATGCTTATTCATTGGGGAGGAATAGTTTTAGGTTTAGGATTTGTGCTTTCATTTGGATATTGGACTACAGATTTTCTTGTAGTGCAGAGAGCATTTTCTGCAAAAGATTTAAGAACAGCCCGGATGACTCCTATCCTCGCTTCATTCTTTAAAATGGCTTTGCCATTTTTAGTTATTCTTGCCGGCTTAATTGCGCTTGTACTTGCAAATGATCCGAACAGCGGCTTTGCATTACTTAAAGACGGAAGCCAGGTTAATTATGATTCAGCGCTGCCCCTTTTAATAGCACGCTATTATCCCAGTGGATTAGTGGGATTGGGAGTAACGGCTCTGCTTGCAGGTTTTATGGCTGGACAAGCAGGAAATATCAGTGCCTTCAATACCGTTTGGACTTATGATATTTATAAATCTGTTATAAATAAAAAAGCTTCCGATGCTCATCTATTGTGGATGGGAAGAGCAGCCACTATAGTTGGTGTGCTTATAAGTTTAATAACTGCTTACTGGGCAAAAAGTTTTCCAAGCATAATGGATTATATGCAGGCTATATTTTCTTGGGTTAACGCTCCGTTGTTTGCAACAATGCTTCTAGGAATGTTTGTTGTCTGGATTACTCCTAATGGTGCATTCTGGGGATTAGTATTAGGGATGGGCTCATCTATTATAATGTATCTTGCAGTTAAATTTCAATGGGTAAGCTTAAGCTTAATAACAATGTCGGATGTTTCATCTGATATGGCTGCAAATTTCTGGCGTGCTTGGTGGGCTTGGTTAATTTGTTTTTCTGCAACTATTTTAATCAGCCTTTTTACTAAAAAGAAACCGAAAGAAGAATTAGTTGGTCTGGTTAAAGGATTAACTCCTGAAACAATTGATAAGGATCTTAGGTTGATTCAAAAACCAGAATTCTGGGGAATTATTTCTTTAATAGTTTTAATTATTCTTAATATTTATTACTGGTAAAACGGAGAATATATGAAACCAATCTGGTATTTCGTAGGATTAATTCTTTTTACTATTGGCAGCATTTTATTATTAACTGGTTTGTACCTGCTTATTTCCCCAGCTGAAACGAATGCAGTTTTAGGCGAATTATATCCCAACATTTGGTGGGGAGGTTTAATGGTTGTAGTGGGATTGATCTATATAATTAAAAATAAGAATGTAATAGTTGAGTGATATAATCCTTTTATAAAACTGTAATGATTATGAATCATCTTAAAAATACTTTCTGTCATATCATTTTTATATTCGTTGGATTCTTTTGCTGGAGTTTATTTGCTCAAAACAGTGAGTCAAACCGGCAGAAATTGTTAATGGATTTCAACTGGCGGTTTCAGCTTGGAGATCAACAGGGTGCTGAACAAACTTCTAATGATGATAATAACTGGCGTTTATTAAATCTTCCACACGACTGGAGTATCGAAGGCGAATACAATAAAGATGAACCAACCGGAGGGAGTGGTGGTTATCTTCCAACAGGAATCGGTTGGTATAGGAAACATTTCCAGATTAATAAAGAAGATTTAGACAAACATATCTGGATTGAGTTTGACGGTGTATATATGAATAGCGATGTCTGGATAAATAGTCATCATCTTGGAAGATATCCTTATGGATACAGCAGTTTTTTTTATGAATTAACTCCATATCTTGTTGAAGGAGAAAACATTATTGCTGTAAGAGTTGATAATTCAAAACAGCCAAATACACGCTGGTATACCGGATCAGGAATTTACAGACACGTATGGCTGGTCAAAACTTATCCACTTCATATAGCACATTGGGGAATTTTTGTAACAACTCCATATGTATCTCAAGAATCAGCAACAGTGGAGGTTAAAATAAAGGTTGAGAATAAAGATAAAATTTTAAGAAGAGGGAAACTTCAAAATATTTTATTTGATTATGAAGGAGAAGAAGTTGCTCGAATAGAGAATGATTTTTCTTTAGATGAAGGAAAATCATCAGAGATTAATCAGCAGCTTAAAATTACCTCACCGGAATTATGGTCTTTAGAAAAACCAAATTTGTACAAGTTGTTATCTGTTATTTATGATGGAGATAAAAAAATAGATAACGTAACTACTGATATTGGAATCCGCCATATAGAATATGATGTTGACAAAGGTTTCTTTCTTAACGGAAAACATGTAAAGATGAATGGAGTTTGTCTGCATCATGACGGCGGTTGTGTTGGAGCTGCTGTACCAATTGGAGTTTGGGAACGCCGTCTGAAAAAACTAAAAGAGATGGGATGTAATGCTATTCGAACATCTCATAATCCTCCTGCACCGGAATTTTTGGATTTGTGCGATAAAATAGGCATTCTTGTTATGGATGAAGCTTTTGATGAATGGAAATATGGTAAAAGAAAATATGGCTATCATGAATATTTCGATGAATGGGCTGAGAAAGATCTTACTGCAATGATTCACCGGGACCGTAATCATCCATCAATTGTAATGTGGAGTGTTGGTAATGAAATCCCGGAACAGAAAGATGAAAAAGGACATGAACTTTTAAAACCTCTAATGGATATTTGTCATCGTGAAGATCCGACAAGACCGGTTACATCAGGATTGGATAATATTGCTGCTGACGGTGGTTCTACAACTTTGGATTTTATGAATATGCTTGATATAGTTGGGTATAATTATGTTGACAGGTGGCATCAAAGAAGGGAATTATATTACAGCATTGATCGGCACGAACATCCCGATTGGAAGATGATTGGAACGGAAAGCATTTCAAACAGTGGGGGAATTCGTGGTGAATATTCTTTTGGTGAAAATTCTTCAATACATCCTGATATAAACTTTTGGATGAATGAAAAAAATCCTTTAAGAAATGAATCAGAAAAGTTTTTGCCCTCGTATAATTTCTGGATGATTAACGCAGAGCAGCTATGGAAATTTGTCCGGACGCATGATTATGTTATTGGAGATTTTATGTGGACTGGAATAGATTATCTGGGCGAATCTGTCTGGCCAAATAAACATGCAAGCTTTGGAGTTTTGGATCTTTGCGGATTTCCTAAAGATGGATTTTATTTTTATCAAAGCCAGTGGACAGAAGAACCAATGATTCATATTTTCCCTCATTGGAATTGGAAGGGCAAAGAGGGTCAGGTTATACCAGTTGTTTGTTATACAAATTGCAATGCTGTAGAACTTTTTCTCAACGGAAAATCGTTTGGTGAAAAAAGATTAGAATTTCCAAGGCAAGGTACATCTGGCGGTTGGAACAAATATGAACATCCCCAGGTTTTTCCTACCACAGCAGATTTACATCTTCAATGGGATGTTCCTTATGAACCGGGAATATTAAAAGCGGTTGGGAAGAAAGATGGAAAAATTGTTTACACAAAAGAAATAAAAACTGCGGAAGAGCCTGCGGCTTTGCGATTAATCATTGACGATGATACTTTAACTGCTAATGCTCAAGATATTGTTCATATTGAGGTACAGATTGTTGATGCAGATGGCAATATTGTTCCAACTGCAAATAACCTGGTAAAATTTATTATTGAAGGCAAAGGGAAAATTATCGGCGTTGATAATGGAAATCCGCAAGATCATAATTCATATAAAATAAATCAGCGTAATGCTTTTAACGGTTTATGCCTCGCGATTATTCAATCGACAGATGAACCAGGTAAAATAAAATTAATTGTAAAATCTTATGGGCTTAAAGAAGCATCTGTAGACATAAACTCAATTAAGCGAAAATATTGAATATCTTAGAATGAATATTTTTTGTAATCCAAAATTAGTGTTTAATTTAATATTAAAAAAACGGAAGGGATTCAATTGCTGAGGTGTAATCTTCATTTATAATATTTCATTGTATATCGTCCTATATTACCAACTTTTTTGAAGTACAAAAAGGACAATTAATAAATGTTATCAGAATATCTTTCTGACGAAGATATTCCCGTGACGCTTCTTCCTTCTGAAAATAGTATGAGAGTTCAATTAAATTCACGGTAGGTTCTTATAAACAAAAAAGCCGTCCCGGTGACGTGTTTTTTAAAATTATATCCGGATTAGACCTAAGTTAAAATTTTTCAAAAAGGGCTTATAGAATCTTGACATTTATCCAATAATGTTTTAAACAATCCATGGAAGTAATATTTATTTAGCAGAATAGTAAAAATCTTTCTTGTTAAAAAAAGATGGAGGTAATTAGGTTATTTAACTAATTAAAATTATTATTAAGAAACAAAAGGAGAATGAAATGAAGTCATTATTACATCTTCCAAAACTTCTTCTTATATCTTTATGTGCTTTACTGTGCTTTGACTTTCCATATGCTCAGGAACCTATTGGGGGACCCTACACCGCTGATAACAGCACAATGCTTCTGCTCCACTTTGATAGTAACCTTAATAATGAATCCCAATTTTCTGCTGATGGTGTCGGACATTCAAATAATCCTAATGGATTGACATATTTGACTAGTCCTCTTGGTGCTGGAATGGGACAGTGCTTAAGGTTAACAAATGATGCCCTTTCTGATTCATCTTATGTTACTGTTGCTGATACTTCTTACCTCGATCTTACTGGAAGCTGGACGATTGAAGGTTGGATAAATATTTTTACTTTCGGACAGACTTCGGGTGATCATCGCTGGGTTCCAAGACTTGTCATTAAAACCGGTGATGAAGTGTTCTGGAGACCTAACTACTTTGTAGAATTGTGGGGAAGCACAAGATTTTTCTCCACAGGTTATAATGTTGAAGGACAGGATCGCTGGCCGCAGGTTAATTCGCCGGATAATGCAATGAATCCGGGTGCGTGGTACCATTTAACATTTATTCGTGACACAACCCGCAACATTCTTATTCAGATGATACATAATTCTCAGCGCCAACTAACTTCTTTTACTACAGCTTCATACGATCCAATTCTTGATAACCCACCGATATCAACAAGTCAACCTGTTTATATCGGGTTTGCTGGTGGAGGGGCTGATTCCTGGTTGGATGGTTTTGTTGATGAAATCCGAATTAGTAATATTCTAAGGAACTTTGAAGTTCCACCAATTATAACCGGTGTAACGGAATTAACAAATCAATTATTTAGTGTCACTTCTTATCCTGTAGATGCTAATATTTTTGCCTATGACCCCAACGGCAGTATCTCGACGGCTTCAATTTATTATAGTATTGATGCTGGTACTACATGGCAAACCGCCACGATGAGCAACATTAGTGGAAATGATTGGTCTGGTGCAATACCACAGCAGCCGTTAGGGACAATAATAGATTACTACGTTTCAGCAACTGATAATAATGGAATAACGGCAAGGTATCCTGTAGAAGCAAATGGTAATCTGCAATTAGCTATCTATAAAAATAATATGATGACACTCTATCTAGATTTTGAAGAGGGAAGCGGCACTCCAATAGATAAATCTTCTTTTCATAATCCCGTAACTTCACCAAGACCTTTTGTTTACTCTAGTGATGCATCAGCAGGTAATTATTCAATTCTCATGCAATCCGATGTTGCAACGAATAAAGACTCCAGTTTTCTTGAAGTTGACTCACCCTTCCTTACTTCTTTAGATTTTAACGTAGATTTATGGTTCAAAGCCGATTCAATAAAGCAATTTATTCGTCTGATAAATCGACCTATTGCTTATGGTAATTGGTTTCAAAATAACTATGAAATCAGGTTCGAAGGTACGCCAGTACTTAGAGGCAGGTATTTAATTGATACTCCGACATTAGATCAGTATCTCGAATTAACTTTAACTACAGAGATAACAACTGGTGCCTGGTATCGCGTTGTTTTTAAGAGGGACTCAACAATGGCTTCCATCGAACTCTTTGATGCTAACAATCAGAGTCTTGAAGTTGCAGATACAACTAATCTGTTAAACATGCCTCCTATTCAACCAAATGTTCCTTTAAGGATTGGTAATGGAGGTAATGTTGAAGGTATAAGAGGTTTTGAAGGTAAAATTGACGAAGTAAAAGTATTCAACAATTCTGAAGCTGTTAATGAGCCATTAAGTGTGGATGATAGCAATACTCCATTACCTGAAACATTCACCCTTTCGCAGAATTTCCCAAATCCGTTCAATCCATCAACTGTTATTGAATATACTGTTCCGAAAGCACAACGTATAAAAATTGAAATATATGATATCCTGGGGAACAAAGTGAAAACATTGTTTGATGAAGATATGTACGTTGGTAAACATAAAGTTGGATGGAATGGTGATAATGATGCAGGAGGACGAGTATCGAGTGGTGTTTATTTTTATAAACTGACTTCTAAAGATGTTGTAATTGCACGCAAGTTAGTATTTTTAAAATAACTGCTTGATCGCAAAGAGCCGGATTATACCGGCTCTTATTGTTTAAAAATCTTGTTAAAGAGTCAGGAAAGAAATAAATGCGATGTTTGATTTATACATTTGTTATAATTTCAATCTATTTGATCTCTGGCTGCGAAACAGGCGTTGAAAATTCACCATCTGCGGGAATTTTGAGAATTACACTGCAATCTGATCCTGCAGATACAATGCTGGTGGAGAGGAGTGATACATTTACAGTAAATCAACGATATACCGCTCTTTTCATGTTAAAAATTTTCCAGGGCAGAGTTTATCAGGAGAAAAATTTTGCTGTTCTTTACCGAACGACAACAAGTTACAGACAGGAAGATGCCCTTTATAATATTCTTGCAATGGACAGTCTCGGTGATTATAAACAATACACAATTTTCGAATCACTTATTCCTCCGGGAAATTACACCAGTTTAGAATTTGGGGTGAATGCAGCCAGTGATTATAAGCTTACAATAGTTGCTTTATCAGGGAAAGTATTTCAAAATCCTGTTGAGCTGCCGCCGGGGGAAAAACTCCTTGTATCATTTCCACAAGATTTTAAAGTAGATGAAAATCGGGTGACCCAGATTGATGTTCAAATTAGTCCGTTTAAATCAATTACCAGATACAGGGATGTCTATCGTTTCTATAGAAAAATGAAGATTACCGGTGTACATTATTTTTAAGAAGACTGAGAATGAAAATAGATTTTAATATACAGCATTTCTTGAGGAAATTTTTTTTACTACTTATCTCAGCGATTTTATTTAATTATTGTGAAAGACCGACTGAACCGCCCAATCCCAATGAAACACCAAATACTACAATTGCAAACATTCCACGTGATAACGATACTTTATTTGCGCTTCAGACATTTCACTGGGATGGTGAAGATAATGATGGTTATGTTGCTGGCTATCAATACAGGTATGTTACCTACCATCTAACAATGAACGATTCTTTGGTACAGGAATGGAAAGATACAAAGGAAACCAGTCTTACAATTGCATTTCTTTCAGATGACAACCTGAATAAACAGGTCTTTCAGGTTAGAGCAGTAGACAATAGTGGGGATGTGGATCCTACTCCGGCAGAAAAAATTATCTATACATATAAAACAATATTCCCAATCACTGAGATAGTTTCACCCGAAACAAATAAAGAGTATTATACACTTGATCAAGTAACTGATTGGTGGCAGGGAATAAAGCTTATTTACACTGCAAGAGATCTCGATGAGGGAGGTGCTATTGTTCAATATGCCTGGGCTGTTGATAATGGTGACTGGCATTGGACTAATGATACCTTAATTTACATTCCTCCATCTGAGTTTTCTTCACCATTAAGTGGAACTCACATCTTAAGAGCAACATCCCGCGATAATACAAATCTTGTTGATCCTGTTGGTGATTCAGTTTTAGTAAAATTGGTCCAGCCGACCTTTACAGATCGTATTTTGATTATTGACGAAACAGACGAAAACAATTTTCCTTATGGAGTTGTACAACCAACTGATGCTGCTGTTGACAGTTTTTATGCCGCTATTTTTGGAATAAAAGATTCATGGGATTTTAAAACAAGAGGAATACCTCCAAGGGATACTCTTGGAAAATACCAATTAATTGTTTGGCATGCGGATGACCTTCCTTCATTCGAACCTCATAAATTGCCGCAGAACATAGAAGTAATTGAAGATTACCTTAATGTTGGGGGTAAGTTTTTTATGAGCGGCTGGCGAATTCTTAAATCGTTTGCATGGAATGATCCTTTTCCAGTTGCATTTCCGGACGGCTCTTTTGTACACGATTATCTGCATATAATCAATGTTGATGAAACTGTTCTTGCCCCGGGAGATTGTATTGGCTTCTATGGTATCGGCAGCTATTACTCGGATATAAGAGTGGATTCCACAAAGATATTAGACTTCCCTTTTGTATTCCCTGATTCATGGGGATTAGGACAGATTAATCTCATTATCGAACCTGCGGGATTTACAGATAAAATTTATTCCTATGGTAATGCTGATAACAGCAGTTATGTTAATTATAGGGGGCAGGCATGCGGGCTGCGTTATTACGGCAGCAGCTTCGATGCGGTTATTCTCGGATTCCCTATGTTTTTTATTAATAAAGATGATGCAATAGTAATGATTAATGAAATTATTCAAAGTTTGAATCTTCATTAGGACTTGTTATGCAAAAAGAGATATTAGTATTGAAGATACTACAGAACATTTATTTAATGTTTGTTGTAGTTGTTTTCTGCACAACACATTTAATTGCAGGTGAAACAGGTAAGATATCCGGGCGCGTAACTGATAAGCAAACCGGAGAAAACTTACTCGGAGTAAACATTATCCTTGTAGGAACAACAATGGGTGGTGCCGCCGATGAAGAAGGCAGATATTACATTATTAATATTCCTTCCGGAACTTATGAACTCAAGGCCTCTGCAATAGGTTATCACTCTTTAACAATAACAGGTATAAAAGTAAAATCAGATTTGACTACTATAGTGAATATCCAGTTGGAATCAACGGTTATTGAAACGCCGACAATTACAGTTGTTGCAGAACAGAAGATGGTTCAGAAAGATATCACTTCTACACGCAAAACTATCTCACGTGAATCAATGGACGAATTACCCGGATTCGAAAACACAAGTGATATATTTAAACTTCAGGGGGGAACTATTCTCGGCGTAGATCCGCAAAACTTGCGGCTGACAGAAGGTATACAACTACAGATTAGGGATCAGAGTGTTAAGGATGTTCACATCCGCGGTGGAAGAGGCGGTGAAATATTATTCCTTATTGATGGCATTCCTGTTACTCATCCCATTTACGGTGGAAGAAGTGTGCTCGATCTGGATGTCAACGTAGTTGACGAAGTTGAATTACTTACAGGTGCTTTTAATGCAGAATACGGACAGGCACAATCAGGTGTCGTTAATATAACTACACGTTCCGGCAACGAGAATTTTACGGGCGGTATTGAATACCGTACAGATCAATTAAAAATATTTGCAACTACATACAACACAGATTACCTGACTTTCTATATGGGTGGGCCCGAACCTTTTACAAGGTATCTTTTACCTCAACTCGGAATAAACGCTCCAGGAAAGTTATTTTATTTTCTATCTCTGAATGGATCTTTAACAAACACTGCGTACAATAATAATAGGAGAAGAGACGATATAAGTTTCTTTGGATTTAATATTAAGGAAAGACAAGATAATATATCCAGTATAACCGGTAAGCTTACCTGGGAAATAACCCCCTCATTTAGAACTGTTCTTAGTTATATGGGATCTTTTAAAGATTGGAGCGATTTCGACTGGCTTTGGTTATACAACCCCAATAATCTTCCTTCATATTCCAGAGATAATAATAATATATCTGTGACTCTTAATCATGTTTTGTCCCCTTCAACTTATTACTCGATAAATATTGGTTATCTTGGTGTTAATCTTCAAGGTTCATTATTTGGTAAAAATTCTTCCGATTACTGGAGATTTTATAAAGATGGACAAGAATATTCGTACAGCCAATGGAAAAAATTTTCAAATAACTACAGCTTTGTTCCTGATTCATTCAAAAGTGAGATTAAACCCCCACAGATAGATCCGCTCACAGGATTTTTCGATTCACAGGGTTATAACAGTATATGGAGAGATGATAATACTAAAACTTTAACATTAAAAGGAGACATTACTTCACAGATTCATCCTGAACACTTAATAAAGACAGGATTTGAATTTCAATATAATGATATTAATTATGTTGATATCCAGCATGGTGGTGTACAATTATCAGATTATGGTGAATGGGCTTTCCAAAGAGACACAACAACACCTCCACCTATAGCACCTCCCGGATCATTTAGTGAATTCAGCAGAAACCGTTGGGTATTCCATACATATCCGATGACTGGTAGTGTATACATTCAGAATAAATTTGAGAAAGAATTCCTGATAATAAATGGAGGTTTTCGTTTTGATTGGTTTTATCTCGGTTCAACAGTCAATGGCAAAGAATGGAAAGAGCAGTGGGAAGCTGCAACAGGTCTGGAATCAAACTGGACAAAATTCAAATATAAATTTAGTCCTCGTTTTGGTATTTCCTTCCCTATTACTGAACGAACTGTTGTATTCTTCTCGTATGGTCATTTCTTTCAAATTCCTGAAATGCAATTTTTCTATAGGGATCCATACAGCGGCGGAACAACCGGAAATCCCCATCTTGATTATGAAAGAACGATCCTTTATGAATTTGGATTCACGCATCAAATCTTTAATGATTTTGCTATTGATATAAAAAGTTATACTAAAGATATTTCTCATCAGGTTGGAACTACACAATTAAAAGCAGCGCTTGGTATTCCTGTTGAGTTATTTGATAACAAGAGCTATGGAAGAGCAAGAGGGCTTGAATTTCAGTTAACCAAACGTTATTCCGATTTCTATTCTGCAGAATTAATTTATACGGTGCAATGGGCGGATGTTTATTCTTCATCCGCATTTGAAGATTATATTCGTTCATTGAATGATTTTCCCTATCCGATTCGTGAACGAAGAGCTTCATGGGATGTACGTCATCAGATTATTTTCCAGGGAGGTCTAACATCACCAGAAAATGAACATCTTAATTTATTTGGTCTTGAATTGCCTGATGATTGGAATATCACCATACTTGCAAGATATTCTTCAGGATTACCTTATACTCCATTCACTTTTGATCCTGCGGAAGCACAAAAACTTGAAAACACAAAAACAAGTCCGTCTTCATCAAATACAGATCTGAAAATAAGTAAAGGGTTTAGAGTTTTTGGTTTAAGACTCTCTGCGGAGTTAGATATCTTCAATCTATTCAATCAGAACAATATTCAAACTGTAAGCGGTGGTCTTGGCTTTAATAATTACACAGGTAAAGGATATAAATATGGAGACATTCAACCTGGTACTAATCAGTATTACGATTGGTACACAATGTTTCGGTTAATGAATCCTTTCCTCTATTCTACTGGTCGTTATGTAAAAGTAGGATTAAGAATTGATTGGTAATATGAGAAGTTCCTTTAAGTATAAATATTCAATAATAGTTATGATGTTATTTGAATATGCAGTAATTAATGCTCAAACAGTTACACTCGACTGGAAATTACATGATATAGGAAAGGTTCGTCAGGTCGTTACAAACACCGGCTGGTTAAATGCAAAGAATGATGCGACATTTGATTTTCCCGGACTCATTAATTGCGAGTACCCGCCGGGAAGCCGGGAGGAGCATATTACAGAAGCTGGCCCATGGATAGGTGCAAAAGTTAATGGACAGCCATTGGTATCTGTTGTTCGTGGTGAGGAAGGAGAATTCTGGCCTTCCGATGAATCGTGGGATACAATGTGGGTTGTTCACCGAGGCGATACTGTAAATATAGGTGATCCGGTAAATCCTTATTGGCAAAATTACGTGGGAGTTTCCGATGAGGATTTTATTTGCCGGTACAATGATTATAATCCGGTTAGTTTACGGAAAGCAGATCACATTCCATTATACCTTGAAGTTGTGCAGGTAAGTTATTCATGGGGTTCGCCGCCGCTTGATGAGATTATCGTTGTTAATTATTACATTATCTCCAAGCATTATGATCTTGATAGTGTTTATATCACAAACTGGATGAACGGGAATGTCGGTTACGGAGAAACCGATGCTTTCGGTCTTGATGATGAAACTTATTTTGAGCGTGATAAAACTATGGCAATTAGTACCGACCTTCCCGGTGGTGAAGATGGTACTGCTATCGGTCCTATTGGACAGAGAAATTACTTTCCACCAATACCGCCGGGAAGAGACAGCTCATTGACTTTTATCTGGTATAACGGCCAGCAACAGGGAATTCCACATACTAATGACGACCGATGGAGAGATATGACTCGCCGGGTTGTGATGGAAAATCAGGTAAGCACAGGTGATGGAACCAAACATATTGTTTCTTTAGGTCCATACCATTTAGAAAAAGATGATACCCTTAATTTTAGTGTTGCGATTATTCTTGGAAAGGGAATACAAGGCATTGAAGATAATGAAAGAGTGTTGAATGTTGTACGGGCAAAAGATTATAAAATACCTTCCGCTCCACCATCTCCGCCTCTTAAGGTGTTTACTGATAATAAACAGGTAAATCTCAACTGGTATCCTGAGCCGGGCGAAATAAATCCTGAAGATTATACCGATCCTTATCGTGCCGACAGCTTGTTTAAACCATTTGAAGGATATAGAGTATATAAGAGTACGCAAAGTCAAGCGGGTCCTTGGACACTGCTTGCAGAATTCGATATTCCGGAAGATGATTATGGTTCAAACACAGGGATTGAGTACGAATATACTGATGTTGGATTACTTAACAATGTTGATTATTACTATTCAGTAACGGCATTTTCAAAACCGGACAAAGTGATAAACTTTCCTCCTCTGGAATCAAGTATTTCAGCTAACAGTCATACGGTAGTTCCGGGAACTACTCCTCCTGAAACTGTTGGAAAAGTAGCTGTTGTTCCAAATCCTTACCGGGGAGATGAAGCTTATTATACTTATAATCCCCAATGGGAAAAACCAACTGGCTCACGTGAAAGATGGATGGAGCAGGATAGGAGAATTCAATTCATAAATCTTCCTGCTGAATGTGAAATTATAATTTTTACTTTGGCCGGGGACATTGTTGCAAAGCTATATCATAACGATCCTGCTAAAGGATATGAAGATTGGAACCTGACTTCTGATGTTGGTCAGGCAATCTCCAGTGGACTTTATCTTTATGCAGTTCAGGATAAGCGAAATGGAAATACTCAGATAGATAAATTCGTAATAATAAAATAAAATTTTATGATTTATAAACTTTTAAAAAATTTAGTATTAATCTATTTATTTTTGTGTCTCTCATCCACATTTGGACAAAGAACAAATCTTGACTGGAAACTCCATAATATTGGCGAAGTTAGGCAGTTAGTTACTAATATGGGTACACTTTGGCAGGCAAATGTAGATTATCCGGGTTTGATTTATAGTGAATTCCCGAGAGAAAGTCATGAAGAGCACATTGGTGAAGGCGGTATATGGGTTGGTGCAATTTTCGGATCTGATACATTAGTGTCTGTTACTACAAGCTGGAATTCCAATTTTGAATTCTACCCGACGGATGAACCCTGGGATACAATCTGGATTGTAAATAAAAATGATACTGTTGATATTCCTTATTGGCAAGGTTATGTAGGAGTTTCTGATCAGGATTTAATTTGCCGCTACAGTGATTATAATATTAGGACAATCCCCGATCATCATCCTCTTTATCTGGATGTAATTCAGAATAGCTATAGCTGGGCTTCTGAACCGCTCGATGAAATGCTGATATTTAATTTTAAGGTGATTTCAACTAACTATGATCTGGACAATGTTTACGTAGCATATTGGCTCGATGGTAATGTCGGTTACAGGGGAAGCGGATGGGATTTTGCTCTCGATGACTATTCGGTTTATTACTCAGATAAAAAATTTGGTGTTTCAGTTGACGATCCGGGACATTTTGATGGTACAGCATATAGCCCAATCGGTGTTCAAATCTTTCCACCGGAAAATATTCCTTCTGATTCATTGCGCTGGACGTTCAACTGGTATCCCGGTCAGGGATTGGGAGCTCCTCCGGGACAAGATGCATTACGTTATGAGCAAATGGCTTCAGGTGTAATTATGGAAAATCAACAGGATCCTATCGGTTCGCAATTTATAATTTCTTTCGGCCCCGTTGATATGTATGCCGGCGATACACTTAGTTTCTTCGTTGCTGTATTATTTGGTGAAGGTGAAGAAGGGATATTAAAGAATGTTGATCGTTTGGATTGGCTGGTGGGACAAGACTTTAAAGTTCCTTCACCACCTCCTCTGCCTCCACTAAGAATTAAAGCCAGAAATCATGAAGTAATTCTAAAATGGGATGCTCAACCCGGAGATATTAATCCTGAAACCTATATTGATCCTTATCGTGCAGATAGCTCACAGCAACCTTTTGAGGGATATAGAATTTATAAAAGCACAAGAAGTGCCGCTGGCCCGTGGACGCTGCTTGGTGAGTACGATTTGCCCAATGACGGTTATGGATATAATACAGGACTTGAGCACGAATATATTGATAAAGGACTGCTGAACAACTTTGACTATTATTATTCAGTAACAGCATATTCGAAAGAAGATACAGTAATAGATTTTCCATCACAAGAATCTAGTATTTATGTAAATGCAAAACAGGTTATTCCAGGCACTGCCCCGCCACAAACGGTGGGTGAAGTAGCTGTTGTTCCAAATCCTTATCGCGGGGACATTGCTTACCAGGATTATGATCCGCAGTGGGAAAAACCTACAGGTACCCGTGATAGATGGATGGAACAGGATAGAAGAATTCAATTCATAAATCTCCCTATCAGCTGTGAAATTAAAATCTTTACTCTTGCCGGTGATCTTGTTGCAACTATTCTTCATGATAACCCATCCAAGGGTTACGAAGACTGGAATTTAACTTCAGATGTCGGTCAGACAGTTTCCAGCGGGATATATCTCTTTACTATTGAGGATACTAATAACGGACAAGCCCAGATTGGAAAGTTTGTAATCATAAAATAAATATTTATAAAAAAGATTTGAAGTTTAAAAAGCTAAACAAAAGCAGGTACTTTATGATGAATAGACTGATACTAATTTTATTTATGTTCCTTTCTCCGATACTGATAGCGCAATACTCTCGTCCTGGTAGTACAGATGCTCAATTTCTGAAAATCGGGGTTAGCCCCCGGGGTACAGCAATGGGCGATGCTTATATAGCAATTGTTGAAGGAGCCGAAGGAACTTACTATAACGCTGCATCACTCGCGTGGATTGAAGGAACTGATATTGTATTCAATCATAATTTCTGGTTTGCTGGAATAAATCATGATTTTGCTGCAGCAGCGCATACATTTGATGATATCGGAACTTTCGGTATAGCTGTTACAGGTCTTTATACCGATGAAATGAAAGTAAGAACTCCTCTTCAACCTGATGGCACGGGTGAAACTTTTTATTCCGGTAATTATAAGTTTGCTCTCTCATACTCCCGCTTCTTTACCGATCGCGTTACAGTTGGTCTTTCTGTTGGATATATAAATCTTTCTCTCTTCCCGGGATTTTCTGCAGATGCTGTGGCTGTTGATATTAGTACCATGTACGTCTCTGATTTCCGTGGATTTAAATTTGCTATGCAGATATCTAACTTCGGATCTAATGTTCAGTTCGTTAACGAGTCATATCCTCTTCCAACTAATTTTACATTCGGAGCTGGAATAAATGTTATCGAAAGTGAAGTGCAGAAAGTTCTATTTAGTTTTGCGGCTATTAAACCAAATGACGGACAACCATTAACGCAGGTAGGTCTTGAGTGGGGTTATGATAATATGTTCTTTGCAAGAGGCGGGTATAAAATAAATTATGATGTTGCTACTTATTCTTTTGGAGTTGGATTCAAACTGGGTATAAGCGGCATTGGATCCAGGGTTGATTATTCATACAGTAAATTAGGAATACTCGGTGCTTCGCATAGGGTTGGTGTTGGTGTTTTGTTTGAATAAGGAAGAAAGTAAAGTGAATGTTAAAGAACAGGCATAACAAAAACCGCAGTCACAATGAAAATTGGTAAAATTATCTTAGTTGTAACTATAATCTGCACGGTAACAAATTCAGTATCTTTTTCACAGAATAATCCATCCAGCTATTTTAAAAATTTTGTGTATCATTCTAATGGATCATTCTGCTATCACACTAATCCTACTGCCACTTTCACTGCATATCTGAATAATGATGAAAGTAGAATTCTAATAGAAAACGCTCCCAGATGGGAAATAGGTGCGGATCCAAATATTTCCGGCAATGGTACCTTTGGCGTTGAACTTGGTAATTTTATTAATCCTTCTCTACAAGTTGGAGATAGTGCTTATATAAGATTTACAGATAATGCAACGGAGCAGCAGGGAACGCTAAGCGATTACTGTACTGCTGTACCTTGGGCTCGTTTTCCTCTCTCCCTGTATCTTAATGTAGTGGATTTTTCTTCGCCTCCTGAAAATTTAAATCTGGTTATTGATTCTTTAAACGGCTATCGTACTGTGAGCTGGGATTTTGTTGCTGGATTAACTTATACTATTTATCGCCGCACGTACCAGGAAACTCTACCCAACGGAGAGTGCAGAATGCTTTACCACAGGATCGCAGAGAATCTTTCTTCCGGAAGTTTTACTGATACAACAGCTGAACTGAATAAAAATTACGGTTATATTGTCTACGCTGTTAATTCAAACGGAATAAAAAGCTCTCACTCCGGGGAAGCAAATGAAGACCCTGCACCGGGAACTGATTTGACGATTGGTTTTATTGCAAGGCTTCCGCGGATAGATTACATATGGGGAAGTCCAAATCCTGCTGTTGAAGGATGGCCTGCAATCGGTGATACCGTTATATGGCAGGCAAAAATAAGAAATTGGGCTGAAGAAGATTATTCCGCTGTACCCTATAAATGGCTGTTTGACGGAGTGGAGGTTGATTCGGGAACAGTACCAATGTTTGCACAGAGTGATACAACTGTGAATTATCCCTGGATCTGGACGTTTGACAGACATGAATTAAAGTTTATTCTCGATCCAAATGATATAATTCAGGAAGAAGAAGAGTTGAATAACGAGCTGTTAATTTACACTAACGCCATTAGTGCCGGATTTTATGTAGAACAAAGTGTTTTTGACTATTTCCATCAGTACCAACAATATCTAAATGTTCATTCCAATTGCTGGGAAGATTGGGCGCAGAGGCATGTAAAAATCTGGAATCAAATGTTTGCCGACGCCATTTTCCCGGAAACTCCTAGCGGAGTATTAGACCGGATCAGAATTGATGACATTCACGTTGTTCCCGATGGTGCTTTGCCCCTTGCTGGAGGTTTAGCCACCAATACTCCAAACCTGAATGACAGAACAATTGACTTACAATGGGGGTTTCCGGAAGATCTTCTTAGCGGTGGATTTTATTCTAACCATAGTTCTCCAAGTATGAGTAATCCATTTTACTTTGAAGGTTCTTTAATGCATGAACTCGGGCATGCTCGTTATCTCATCGATGTTTATGGATTCGATGTGAATGATGATGGCTCAGGTAACACTGTTGCTATAATGGAGAATGGTCAATTGATAGTTGGTACACCTTATATGCCCATGGTGGGTGGAGGTGTATATCATACTCCAATTCACGGACTGATGAATGGTCAGTATACATACGTAGATCATTATTCTGCGGTTGCAATGAATCTGATTGCAGGACACCGGGCTACTTATGGAAATTATAATGCTCCTAACAACATTGGAGTATTTTTGCAGGACCTCCCTCAGGAAAACTTTCTTACTGTTAAAAATGAATCAGGAGAACTTCTGACTAATGCATCAATTGAAATTTATCAGTCGGAAGGTCAGGCTGGTGAATGGTATGGTAAATATTATGATGATATTCCTGATATTATAGAATTGCAAACTGATTCACTCGGACAGGTTGCTGTAGGCAGATGTCCGTTCGATGTTGACGGTACGATAGAGCATGATTATGGGAGATCGAATGTAATTGCAATAATCCGGGTTGAGAAGGATGGATTAATAGGTTATACATTTTTGGAAGTTTCATCATTTAATTTTGAATACTGGAGGGGAAATACTTTATTAGGTAACGAAGAAGTAACCGTGCGTTTAATTAATCCTTCGGACATTGAAGAAAAAAATAAAACACCTGACAAATTTGTGCTTGAGCAGAATTATCCGAATCCTTTCAATCCGGTTACAAAGATAGTTTACCAAATTCCCGAAGCATCGAATGTTAAAATTAAAGTTTACGATTTACTAGGACGTGAAATAAAAATCCTGGTTAATGAATTCAATAATGCAGGAAAATATTCTGTTTACTGGGATGGGAAGGATAGTCATAGCATGAATGTACCTTCAGGAGTATATTTTTATCGGCTGGAAAGTAATTCAAACATATTAACAAAGAAGATGATTCTTTTAAGATAAATGATATTAATAAATCTTTTTTAGAGGCTTGAATCGCGATGAAATTAAATCTGTTATTTATAATGAGTCTTCTTGTAAGTTTATCTGTTATTTCTACTGCGGCATCAGGAAGTGATTCAATCTACTTTAAAAATTTTGTTTACCATTCAAATAATACTTATTGCCCGCACATTCCGCCACAAACTGCTTTTACTGTTTTCCTTAACAATAATGAAGACAAAATTTTAATTGAAAATGCACCGAGATTTGATCTATTATCCGATCCTAATATTACTGGTAATGGTACCTTTGGAGTAGAGCTGGCTCTTTTTATAAATCCCCAATTACAAGTCGGGGATAAAGTTTATGCAAGCTTTACCTGTAATGCAACTGGTGAACAGGGAACTATCGTGGATTCTGTAGATGCATTACCCTGGGTAAGATTCCCATTAACTAATACTCTTATACCTGTAAATCTTCCATTACCACCGCAGAATTTAACACTTAACAGAACAAACAATGATAGAATATTAAACTGGAATGCTGAGCCTGGAATAGTCTATGACATTTACCGTAAATCCTTCCAGGATTCTATACCTGATGGCAGACCAAGAAACCTTTATGAACGAATAGCTGTTAATATTTTCGGAAATACTTTTACTGATATAACCGGCTCACCCGATCAAAAATACGGATATATCATTTATGCAATTAACCAGCAGGGAATTAAAAGTTCTCATTCAGAAGAAGTAAATGAATTGATGGGGACAATTACAGGAGTAACAATTACCCCCTATGCTACAAATACTATTATTAAGTGGAATTCATACAATAATCCGCAGCAGACCATTGTGGGTTATAATATTTATCGCAGGCAAGAGGGAATGACTTTCGGGAATCCGTTTTATAACGAGCTGGACACAACTTTTATTGATTCAAGGCTTAACACTGGTGAAACTTATATCTATAAAATTAAAGCAAGATATGATTCCGAAACTGAGATTGCTTCTTCGGCTGAAGAATCAGTGATGACTTTAACTTCAACATCAGGTTTCTATTCTTATGCAAATTTAAAAATTGCAGTTGTTATTTATAAGAATACGAATGGGGGCACAATAAGTGATACCGAAATTTTTCAGATGAAGAATGCATTGGAACTTGGAAAACTTTTCTACTGGCGTAATTCTTATTTCAAGCTAAATGTGGAATATTTTTATTACATCATTGACGATTATGTGGCATTTAATCCTGAAGATTTCTGGGGCAGTATGATGCTTACTGCCAATCATTTGGCTGAAAGAGGTGTAATGAATACGCAACACGATATCATTTTTAGAATAACAAGAGGAGTAAATGGGTACTGGTCTTACGGTGTTCAATATCTTCCTTTACCCGGACCTATAAGGCAAACGGGATTCTCTCATGTTCAATGGCCCGTGGGAACAGATGTTAAATATCCTGGATTTTCTCCAGATATAAAATATGGATTAATTTGGCTTTTCGTCCACGAAGTGCAGCATGCTATTGACGATCTTTACAGAGTGAATGGACAACCTCAAATGTATCATGGCGATATTCCTTGGGAATTCCCGGTCGCCTGTGGAGAGCATTATGATTTTCAGGCAAAGATGTTCAAAACTTTTGATACTTATGAACAACTCCTGGAAAATTGGGGAAATATTTATGAAGCAGTCGATGCCGATAATGATGAATTGCCCGATAATGAATCGCTTTTAGTTCTCAATGAAGAAATATTTAATAGTAGAACTGATAAGGCGGATACAGATGATGATGGACTTTCGGACAGAGAAGAAGCTTTTAATGGAACATTCAGTGGAAGCAATCCTAATAATATCGATTCAGATGGGGATGGTTTAATAGATGGAGAAGACGATTATCCGCGGTATCCAATGAAAAACGTGGTACCGAATTTTGCACCATTAATGGATGGAGTGATAGATAATAATTGGGTCGTTTTCAACGATACAGTCGTGTACACAAATTACGAATATTCTCCTAAGTTATACTTGAGTTATACTTCGGATTCGCTTTATCTCGGAATGTATTTATCTAACGTTGGCCTTCCTCAAATCTCATTTGACTTTCAGTCTGACGGTTGGTGGTGGGGAAACGGTAATACGATGATGGAAATAAATATTTCCAACGGTACTTTCACTTACTTTAGATCCTGGGATGCAAGTGAAGAAGTCAGGGTGTACAGTGGCGGTGGAGGTATGTGGGATGATGATCCCGCGTATCAATCTCATTTTAACCGCAGAGTAATAAATCCTTTAAGTGTTAATCTAAAAGTTAATCTTGTTTTTCCGGTTATTCAGGTTGAAATAGCAATTCCGAAAACAGAGTTTGCAGGATTAAATCTTAACACTGCAGATCAGATCGGTTTGAACGTATATTATTCAAAAGTAAATAATCAGCCCTCGGAGTATGCAACAACTTTCGACCAATACAGTTTTGCTTATTTTTATTTAGGCAGCACCACAGCAGTTGAGGATGAAGAGATATTCGTTGTTAAAGATTTTAATTTGTTGCAGAATTTTCCTAATCCGTTCAACCCACTGACTAAAATCGCTTACCAAATTCCCGAAGTATCGAATGTAAAAATTAAGGTTTACGATCTATTAGGACGTGAAATAAAGACCCTCGTTGATGAGTATGAAACTATTGGTAAATATTCAGTTTATTGGGATGGAAAGGATAATCAAAATATAGATGTGTCATCGGGAGTATATTTTTACAGACTGGAAAGCAGTGATAAAATTATAACCAGGAAGATGATGCTTTTAAGATAAATGATTTTGATGAATTCTTTCTAGAGGTGTGAATTGCAATGAAATTAAATCTATTGCCTCAGGTGTTACTTTTACAGGTTTGAGAGTGGCAATATTATTCTTGCAAAGAAAATGATCTTAATCAGGTAGAAGAGAAGGAAGACAAATATGAATTTCAAAATGATCTTGCGTAATATTTTTATAAGTGTATTATTTACTTTTTCAACAGGGTTTGCTCAAATTGTAATTAGCGATCCGATTGATATAATTTCGAAAATAGATAGCGGTACAATTCAGGTCGAAGTAAACCCTCAGTTTAATATTGGTTCCATAGAAAAAGTATTCGACGGTAATCCTTATACTGATGCCGGAATTATAGGATCGGATTCTCTTTCTATAATTCTTATCTCAAGTGAAGAAATAATTTTTTCCAAAACGAAAGTCTTCTTCTGGAATAATGGCAGTTGGAGTCTCGAAATTTCCAATACTTATGATGACCTGATTAATCATACCGGTTCATATCAATTACTGGTTGACAACAGAAATTATAATTTCTTCACCTGGGATTCACTCACTATTCAAGAACAAAATGTCAAAGTCATCAGACTTTTAGCTACAACTGCAGACTCAAGTATTTATATCGGGGAATGGACGATTGAGAAAAGTATTACATTAACCTCTTTAGTTACTCTGCCATACCCTCCTAAAGTAATTCCCGGAGCTACTTTAAAGCTTAAAGCCCAACCGGTTGATGAATATAATAATCTTTATAACTATGAATTTACTGAACCGTTAGTCTGGTCATCATCGGATCCTTCGGTTGCAACGATCGATGATGGTGGATACCTTACTGGTGTCAATCTGGGTGTTACAACAATCACTGTAGCAACCGAAAGTAATTCTATTTCCGGTTATGTAACAGCAAGGGTCCTTGCCGATTTTGAATCCGAAAAAGCAGAAACGAAAGTTGTTAAAGTTGCTCTCGTAATACATGATCCCATTATATATCAATTTGGTAACAAGAGAATCCATGAACATTGGAGCTGGCCTGACCCATTTTATCTTACCGAACAGGTGAGGAATGATTTAAATGCAGCCAGTGATAGTGTAATGATTTTTGAAGTCGTCGAAACACATAATGATCAGGAGATATTTACTGTACTGGACAGCTCTTTTATGACTATTGATCAGATTGCATATTACTTTCAGAACTCCCAAACACTTTACGAAGAATTAAAATTCATAGCTGAGGTCGAAGGAAGAATTCATTATGATTACAATACAATGGTTGATTACTATGATCTCGATACTAAGCGAAACAACGGTGAGATAGATGAAGTCTGGGTTTATTGTTTCCCTTTCGGTGGAATGTATGAATCACAACTGATGGGGCCAGGTGCTTTCTGGTGGAACTCACCTCCGTTGCCGCATCCCGGCTTAGAAAAAACTTTATCTGTTATGGGCTGGAATTATGAACGTGGAGTTGCGGAAGCTTTGCATAGTGTTGGTCATCGTTTCGAGAGTGCATTGTGGCATGCTTATAAAAGATGGGACTTAACACAGCCCGAGCTGAACAACTGGGAAAAATTTACTTCGATAGATCTGGTTCTGGGTGGAAAAGGACATATTGGAAATATTCATTATCCTGTTAACGGTACCTCAGATTATGATTATTCCAACGTACGATATGTTACTACTTATGCTGATAACTGGAAAAGATATCCTTATTTATTTAATGAGACGAGAACTGTTAACTGCCTCGAATGGAACTGCTCACAAAGAAGCTATATGATCTGGTGGTTTAATCATCTTCCCAGATATAAAGGAGTGACCGACTCAATACTGAATAACTGGTGGCATTACGCTGTCGACTATTATGAAGCGCTTGAACTTGCTAACAATACTCCACCTCTTAGTGTGAAAGATCAACGTAATCCGTTAATACAAGATTATTTTTTATCTCAGAATTATCCAAATCCTTTTAATCCTTCTACAACAATAGCTTTTACTATCGCGGAATACGGACTGGTGTCATTGAAAATCTATGATATACTTGGGAGAGAAGTATCGGTTCTTTTAAATGAAGAAAAATCTCCGGGCACGTATCAAATACTCTTTAATGCGAAAGGACTGGCAAGTGGTATATATTTTTACAGATTGACCACTAGCGGATTTCATCAGACAAAAAAAATGATTCTACTGAAATGATCCCGGTTTATATTAAATATTATTTGGAGAGAAAGCTCACCCAAAGATTTATTGTTAAGATAATGATGGAATGTAAGGTTTTATTATTAATGCTAACTGCGGCATCATTATTTTCATCAACAAACGCGCAAAACTTTCTTTCTAATCTTCACGCTACAAAAGATTCTCCGCTATTCACAACATACGCCGCAGCAATGGATCGTTCTGAATTTATTGTAGATGAAGGTTACAGGTTTATCTGGTATGATCCTTCTGATGGGATTAATTTTAAAACCGATACCGGCGGTAATCTATGTTTTGCATTCAAATTAAATAATGAAATTCGTTATCAACTGGATCAATTTTATTCTGAACCAGTAATTACCACATCATACTGCGATCTTGTTAAATATTATTTTTATCCTTACGAAGGAATACGGGTAGAAATATTTTTTCTGGTCTATAGCAGCCGGATTGCTATTGAAGATATAAAAATTTCTAACGAAGGGAATGAGAATGTTGAACTCAGTGTTTATCCCCTTTTCTATCATTCGAACGATACAATCAGCAACATCTCTTTTTTGGATGAAGGGGATGGATTTACTTTTCAGCATAAAGAAAGACCGGATGGTTGGACATTAGGGCACCAGGTTCCTTATCAGGAAGATCTGAATGATGCATACCTTATTGATTCGCCTGCAAATTCTTTCGGGGCATATTCGGATTTGGGCGTCATTCCACCTCCGGGATTTAGGGATTTTGATAGTGATAATTATTGTGTCGAGTGGGGAAAAGTATTTCAATCCGATGATTCACTTTGTATGCATACACCACCTGAAGCGCAGCAGGTGATTTATCACAATGGTTCAAATTCTGAAATCCTTACAGAGGAAGCTCCGAAGTGGGGGGATTCTGATCCGAACATACCGGGTAATGGTTTTCAGAGTTGTGAACTTGGTAATTTTAAAAATCCTCCGATATCAGAAGGTGATTCATTTCGGGTAGTGTTCACCTGTACAGCTACGATAGAACAGGGTAACGGATATGGAATAATTCCTTCGCTACCTTCACCCGAAGGTGTATATCTGGATATTTTTTTAGAACCGTATTTCTCACCACAAATTCCGGAAAATGTTGATGCCACTTTTTCACAGAATAATACTGTTGCGGTAATTTCCTGGACCTATGTCCCCGGTATTCTTTATTCAGTTTATCGCCGGACTTCATCTACTCCCGGACGATATGATCTTTTGGCTGATCAAATAAATAGCGGTGGATATTGGGATTGGACAGTTAATCCGGATAGCTTATACGGATATGTGGTAATTGCTGAAAATAATGCCGGAGAAATTAGCGGGCATTCAATTGAAGTAGGAAGCGTGAATGATTCAAGATTATTTTTTTCTGATGCAGTAAATAACACACTTTATAATATCATCCCAGCCGGAGAAATAAAAGTTGCGGCAATGCAAAAGAACTTAAACATTTCTGCGAATTCATTTTCTAACTTAAGAATAATCAGAGGAGTAGGGGAAGCAGAAAGCAGTGTTGATAGTTTAGTCTCAGCTTGCAGAAATCTGAAAGCAGTTGATCTTGAACAATTTGTATATGATGATGAAGAGTTATACAGTAAGATACCAGAATTAACGTTGGCAGATCCTGATGAGGAGATGATGTACTGGGGTGCGTTCTCTTTGATAAGGCAGTGTATGCTTCCTCCCGAAGGAGAATGTTCTTATAATTATAATGTGTATTCAAGAGAACCCACCTGGGGTTGGGGACATGCCGGACAAGTTTTTCATGAGAATCTCTCTATGCTTGCTTACGCTTTTATGGATCCCGAGAGTGCGCAGAATTCTCAGCGAGTTTTTTCTGAAAGAATGAATACACGACCGGAATGGCCTCAGGGATATATACCATATCGAACCGGTCCTTATCTTAATGAGGTTAATTTTCTTGCCGGAGAGTATTCTTCAAGTGCACCCTGGTTTAGTTTTGAGAATCTTGAAATTTTTAAAATCAGTAAGGATACATCATTCCTTAGCGAGATGTACTACAAAGGAGTAGAGTTTTACAACTTCTGGATAAATGAACGTGATGACGATGCAGACGGATTATGTGAGTGGGGCGGGCATGCATTCTGGGAATCTGTGCGGGATTATAACGTGATCTGGGATTTACTGGGCGGTTGGTCGGATCCTCATAGCGCAAATAAAGTTGAAGCACTTGACCTAAATTGCGAACTGGTAGTGGAAGCAAAATCTTTATCAAAGATTGCTGCAATCCTGGGAAAAGAAGATGAATCAATACTGTGGCAACAATGGGCTCAGGATCGGGCTAATTTAATAAATTCATTTATGTGGGATGATCAGACAAAATTCTATTATCATGTAATGAAAGGAGATCACTCATTTACATATCTGACCACGAATGATCTTAAAAGAAAAGAGCAAATAGGACTACTTCCATTATGGTCAGGTTTAGCAAATCCGGAGGAGGCGAACTATTTAAGGCAAGAAATAATGAATGAATTTACATTTGGAAGACCGTATGGAATACCCCTGTTAGCTCACAATGATCCCTATGACGGGTATGACGCTCATTCGGTTTATCCGGAATGGGATTACTTCAACTTTAAAGGTCTGCTTTATTATGAATACATCAATGAAGCAAAAACTTTAGCAGAGAGACTGTTCGATGGTGTGATTCAGGTCCTAAAAGATTACCACGATTTTTATGAATCATATTATTGTGATGCTAGAAGACCATCCGACTCCTGGCTTCACACTTATATCTGGACGGGGATTGTTGCAAGAATGTTAATTGATTTGGATAATGTATCTGGTGTTATTACAAGAGATAATCAAACACTTGTACAGTTTGAATTATATCAGAATTATCCGAATCCATTCAACCTTTCTACAACTATAAAATTTTCATTAGAACAACTCGAGAATGTAACTTTAAAAGTATTTGATGTTCTTGGAAGAGAAGTTAAGGTTTTGCTTAATGAAGAAAAACCTGCAGGTGAAACCACAATAGTATTTAATGCTGAAAACCTTGTAAGCGGAATGTACTTTTGTACGATTCAATCAGGTGATTTTAGACAAACAAAAAAAATGATTCTTTTAAAATGATTTTTCTGATCCGCGTATGAAAATATTAAATAAAAATATCTTAACATTATTTCTACTTGTTTCCTCAATAGTTTCTGTTAGCGCACAAGGGTATGAATATGGAAATAAACCAATAACGGTTAAAGTGATGGTAATTAACTTCAATCCGTTCATTCCTCAAAAGGAAAATAAAAGATTAAATGAAGCTCTTAACTGGAATAATCCAAAAGAATTGGCTGAAGAATACATTAACAATGTTAGAGAAGTGAGCGGTGGTTACATCAATTATAAAATAGTTGATTGGCTTGATGAAGATCTTTTTCCGGTTAAAGAGGATGGATTTGTTTACACTCCGGAATCATTCCTTGAGTGCTGGAATAACAGGGAAACATGTCATCAGCCTGACGGTTCAGATTATGCAAAGATAATAGATGATTATGACATTATCGAAAAAATAGATAATAATGAAATAGATGAGCTTTGGATATTTGGTGCTCCATTTATGGGATTCTGGGAATCTGCAATGGCTGGTCCCGGTGCATTCTATATCAATGGTGGTGTGTATGAAAAGATAAAAACGAGCAAAGCATTCGCTATAATGGGCTTCAGTTACGAGCGTGGTGTTGCTGAAATGCTGCACGATTTGTGTCATCGTACCGAAGCGACAATGGAACATTTTTATGGCGGATGGGAAGTTGATAAGCTTACCACAAATTGGGCAAGGTTTGCTGCGAACTTTGCTCAGTCAAGCGGAATTGCTGCTGTTGGAACCTGCCATTGGCCCCCCAATGCGGCTAAAGATTATGATTACAATAACCCGCGGGAAGTTGAAAGCAGTGCAAATGACTGGTTGAATTATCCTGATCTAATTGGTAAGAAAAGTATTATTTCGTGTGAAACCTGGGGTGGACCGGACTACCATAGAAATTATTTGAAATGGTGGTTTTCTCATCTTCCAAAAGCAGCCGGGATAAATGAAGATGGACATCTAAACAACTGGTGGGAGTATGTCTTTAACTTTAACTCGTATAGTGAAGATGGTGAAAAGTTAAAATGATCTTTTCTTAATAAAAAAGTTTTCGTTATAAATGTGAAGGAATAGAAACTATATATTTTATCAAACTCTACTTAATCAAGACCGGCTTAACGCAGGATTTGTTAAGCGGGAGGGTAAGAGTGAAAGTAGAAAGGGAAAAAATAAATGAAACATAACCCCATATACCCAATTAGACATTTGTCCATTCGAGTACCTTGGCATGATAATGCTTGGAATGGAACCGTATGTAATGATCCTAAAAATAATGGAGCTTGTTTAATATTAAAAAATTGTTCTAAAAATAGGAATGACGAAAAGGAATCATCTTTTGCTAATCAATCAATCAAGAATCTTGAGGAATCTCATTTTCCTGTTTGTGTATCAGAACGGGGAACATTTATGGCTAATTTTGGATTCGATAGAAAAATTACTCATCCTTATAGTGTGTCATCTCCCGGATCGCATGGAAACCTAAAAGAAACCACAGTACACTTTCCGGCATATTCAGCAGCTGCTGTACCATACTACTGGCTATCAAAAAGAAATACAAAGGAATTAATTGATAAATATGATCTTGAATATGATCCTGATCATGAACCCCAATTAGATTGGAATAAAAATGGTAAAACTGATAAAGATAAATGGGTTCAGGAATATTCAAATCAGAAAAACTTGCTTAACTGTTTTTTTGAACATTTAAAGAAGGAATCATCTTTAGTTTTTTTCTATGCTAAACAGGTTCCATTTGTTGAAACTTCCGGAAGAGTCATAATTGGTGTTGCTAGAATAAAAGACATTATTGAGTCTGATAAATATGAAGGTTCAAACAAAAAATTTAGTGCCGCTTATTGGGAATATATGATACTTCATTCTGTCCGACCAAATTTTGAGGATGGATTTCTTTTGCCCTATCATGATGCGATTGAATATCAAAAAGAGCATTCAGCCTTTGATCCTTCACAATTAGCTGTCCTTGTTCCGAATGAAAAACAATTTGAGTTTTCTTATGCTTCCGAACATGTTACAAATGACTCAGCTATTCAGGTGTTACTTGCTTGTGTGAAATCAATTGAAATGGCAAGAGATTTAGGCATCGGGAAACATCACAATAAAATTATTCGGTGGATACATAATGAATTGATATCTATTGAAAAATTGCGAGGCCATTATCCAGGAATGGGAGCTGCATTAACTGCATTTGGAATTGAAAAAGGACATTTTATCGCAGCAGAAATAATTAACAATCTAAAAAATGAAAATGATAATCCCTGGAAAGTATTTGAAAAAGCATTAAATAATTCTAAAAGTATCCTTTCTCCTGAAATAGCAGAATTGATTCCTGAACAATCAAAAAAACTTTACAAAAAATTATTAGAAAGAAAATCCGTAAAACTTGATTTACTTTATTTGCTAAGTCGTTTCGATCTAACAGTTGAACAAGCTACAATCCTCTTTGTAAATGAAGAACGTGAAGAAGCGGGAATATCAGAAAAAGATGAAGCTCTTATCAAGAATCCTTATCTGATATATGAACTTACTCGTTATACGACTGAACCTGTATCTTTTGAGACCATAGATATGGGAATGTTCATTAAAAAAATTCCTAAAGACTTGCTTCCTCAGAATATTTTATATAAAGATCCATTACATTCAGATAGGATTCGTGCATTAACAATACAACAATTGACCAAAGTTTCTTATCAAGGACATACTCTCCTTCCACGAAAAGAATTGATTAAGCAAATTCGCTCTCTCTCAATTGAACCAAAATGTAACATTAATAGCGATTACTATGAGATTGCTGAAGAAAATTTTTCTGATTTCATTTCAATTGAAGAAATGAAAAATGGTGAAGTTGCGTATCAACTTCTTCATCTATCACAATGTGGTTCAATTATAAGACAAAAAGTAAATGATAGAATAAAAGCAGAACGTCTTTCAATAACTGGAAATTTGCAACATCAACTTAAAAAGAGACTTGATGAGGTTACTAAAGGAGAAATTGATGAACAGGAAGAAAAAGCTAGGATAGAAAAGGCTGTTGCTCTTAAAGAGATTGCAGAGTCAAGATTTTCTGTGCTTATTGGACCGGCAGGTACTGGAAAAACAACTCTACTGACAACACTGGCTTCTTTGCCCGAGATTCAACAAAATGGAGTTTTACTACTTGCACCTACTGGTAAAGCAAGAGTAAGGATGGAAGAGATTGCTAAAGATATTGAAGTTAACGCGAAAACTTTAGCTCAGTTTCTTAAGGATTATGATAGGTACGATACTGACACACAGCGTTACAAGCTATCCAAAAAATGTTGTACAGATGTTTATGAAACAGTTATACTAGATGAATCCTCAATGTTGACTGAAGAAATGCTAGCTACTGCATTAGATTGCTTGAAAACCGCCAAAAGATTTATTTTAGTTGGAGACCATCGTCAACTTCCTCCCATAGGACCCGGGCGTCCATTTGTTGATATAATTCATCATCTTAAACCTGATAATGTTGAGACTCTTTTCCCTCGTGTTTCTAAAGGATATGCTGAACTTACAATTAAGCGTAGACATGGAGGATCAAAACGTCAAGATGTACAACTTGCAGAGTGGTTTAGTGGAGAACCATTGGAACCCGGAGCTGACAAGATATTTCAAGAAATACTAACCAATCAAGAAGCAGAATATTTACGATTAGTAAGTTGGAAGAATGAATCTGATTTTGAAGAAAAATTTGAAGAAGTGTTAGTTAAAGAATTGGATCTTGGTAATCTTGAAGACATAAACAAATTCAATATTGAAATAGGATCTTCGGATGGGCATTATTTTAATTCTACTAAAGATGCGAATTATTTTAAAATAGAACCATCTGTAAATGCTGTTGAAAATTGGCAGATACTTTCTCCTGTTCGTGAAAAACCATTTGGTGTCAAAGCATTGAACAGAAAAATTCATCAATTATTTAGAAAAACTACTATTGAAGATGCAACGGTCGGAAGAAAAATTAAATACAATAATGGTTATGAAAAAACAGAACGAAAAATTCCCAAGCCATTAGGCATCGAACAAATAGTTTATGGAGATAAAGTAATAAACCTTGGCAATCATTCAAGAAAGAGTGTTTATCCTAAAGAAGATTCATTAGAGTATTTAGCTAATGGTGAGATAGGAATAGTAACTGGACAATTTAAACGTAGAAATGCAAGCTATAAAGGACAACCGCAATTTGTAGAAATAGAATTCAACTCTCAGAAGGGTTTTGTTTATACTTTTGTAAGTAAAGATTTCAAAGAAGAAAGTGATCCTCCTCTTGAGTTAGCATATGCATTAACAGTACATAAATCGCAAGGTAGTGAGTTTAAAAAAGTCTTTTTAATCATTCCCAACCCATGTTTTTTACTTACACGGGAAATGCTTTATACTGCTTTGACCAGGCAAAAAGAAAGAGTAATTGTTTTGTACCAAGGAAGTAGATTAGAGATTAAAGAGCTTTCTTCTCCAATACATTCCGATACTTTAAGCAGAATTACAAATCTTTTTGTAAAGCCAGAATTAGTCGAGATTGATAATCATTTTCTTGAGAAAAATCTTATCCAACAAGCAAGCGATGGACAAATGCTTCGTTCTAAAAGCGAATTACTAATATATCAACGATTAATTGATAAGGGTATTGAACCCATTTATGAAAAGAAGTTAGTTATTAAAGAAGTTGAAAAACTCCCTGATTTTACTGTTGAAAATACTGACACTAGTGAGGTTTATTACTGGGAACACTGCGGCATGCTATATGACAAAGAGTATAAAGAAAGGTGGGAAGAAAAATATAAATGGTATTTGGATAATGAGATAATCCCATGGAGTCAAGGGAAGGGAAAAAACGGAACCTTAATAATCACGGAAGACAAGCCACAGAAGTTAGCTGATGGAACAATAAAAGGAGCAATCTCAATTAAGGAAATTGACAAACTTATCAATAAAATATTTGGCAAATAATGCTAAGCGATAGAACTTCAATTCAGTTAAAACTATATGAGAAAAATCATGTAGAAGAACCTTTTCTGAAACAACTGGAATCTATGCCGGGATTAAAATGGAAAGTGATCCGCGATGAAATGAGCCCCGGACAAACACCTTCAGAAACTCAGCGTGAAGATTTTACACAGGTTTTAATGAAGAAGAATTTGGAAGATGCAATAAAAAGAATTAATCCCTGGATGAATGAGCAGCAAATCTTTGAAGCAATCTCCGATCTTACATCCCACGAAGGTGATAATCTTTTTAAGAATAATCATAGATAGAAAAGTTTTCTTTATAAATACGGTGAATAGAGAGAAAAAAGAATAAGCATAATGATTAAAATAATTACTTTGATTTTATTTCTATTGGAATTCTTTTCTGTTGAGATATCTGCTCAACAGGATATTTCCAATATAAAAGTCGGGTTTTTAACCAGAGATAAAAACTTTCAATATAATCAGGAATTAGCTGCGGCTTTTAGCTTTCTTCAGAAAAATTTTAGATACACACGATCAATTACTTTTTCAGAAATTAAATCAGATCCGGAACATTTAAATGATATAAATGTAATCTGGTTCCACCGTCCCGATTCGGTTGATTTTTCTAATGAAGAAACCGAATCTCAGGTAATCAGTTCCATTAAAAAATTTATAGAGATGGGGGGGAACTTATTGTTGACTCTGGATGCTATGAAATTGGTTGTTCCGCTTGGATTGGAATCTGCAAATCCTCAAATAAATTATGTTGAAGCTTTTGATGAAGGTTATGGAAGAAAATTAGGGCTTCACTCTTTTAAATCTCATCCCATATTTCATAATTTATACGGGGGCGCATACATTTGGGCTCCGTTAAAAGATCAATTAAACCGACAGGTTGGTTTTTTTAAAAACTCAATTCCAAATGGAAAAGTAGCTGCAGTTGACTGGGCATACATTACTCTAAAAGAAGATTCAAAGCTTGTGCTTGAATATGTTTTAGGTAAAGGTAAAATAATTGCAGTTGGATCTTATACTTATTATTCACCTGAAAATCAAAACAAACAGCATCTGGAACTCTTCACAAAAAATTGTTTGGAATATTTAACTGGCAATAACCTTAATGAGATTCCACGTTATTGGAATTATAATCCTTTCCAAATCTTACCCTTTACTTACTTATCTGAAAATATTGTTATTCCTCCGGCAAACATCTGGAATCGAAATCTCGAGTCGTTGACGATAAATTCGCAATTTGCTTCAGAGAATAATTTTGATATTACAGGAGAGCGAATGATGATAATGGGAAAAGAAAAAGGAGGAATTGAGGAAATATGGAGCCATCCTTTTATGACTTTAAGAGATTATGAAGTTGGTGTAAAGTTTTCATATAGAGACACCATATACTGGTTCAATGATCAGATACCTCAGATCGAGGTTCGTCCTGAATCATTTACAAGAACCTACAGATTTGTACGAGCCTTTGTTAAAGAAATTATAACTACCGACAGAGAAAATCCTGTTGGAGTAATCCATTATGAATACCGGGGAGTTTATCCGGGACAACTGGTAATCCGGTTTAAAAGTAATATGAGGTTTATGTGGCCATATTCACAAAACACTTCGGACTCGATATTTTATGGATGGTGCGAGCAATTAAATTCTTTTATAATTAAAGCTCAGAATGATGAACTTGTAATGATAATCGGATCAAATAAAAAACCAGTATCAAAATTATCTGGACAATTTGAGGATTTTACAAAGAGCGATACTACTTTTGAAGGACAACCTACAGACAAATTCCAGGTCGCCGCACTTTTTACTTTCGATCTGGGAATGAATGATAATATGGATATTATCGTTGTAGGAACAAATGAAGGTGAAAAATCCGCATTAGCATCTTACTCTGAAGCAATAAGCAATCCAGAAAAAATTTACCTCAATTCTACTAAATACTATCGCGAGTTTCTTTCAAACGGTTTAATAATTACAACTCCCGATGCAACATTTAATGAAGGTTACCGATGGGCAATGGTTGGAACTGATAAATTTTTTGTAAACACACCCGGCATTGGAAAATCTCTTGTTGCAGGATATTCAACTACAGCCAAAGGATGGGATGGCGCTCAACCAATCAGCGGACGTCCGGGTTATGCATGGTATTTTGGTCGTGACGGACAGTGGAGCGGAATGGCTATCTCTGATTATGGAGATTTTCAAAAAGTGAAAGAAGTTCTGCAATTTTATCAAAAGTATCAAGATTTGTCTGGAAAGATATTTCATGAATTAACAACAAGCGGTGCAGTACATTATGATGCTGCCGACGCAACACCATTGTACATTATTCTTGCCGGGCATTATTTAAGGTGGTCGGGAGATATTGATTTTATTCGTGATAGTTGGAGTAATATCAAAAAAGCGATTGACTTTCTTTACACAACAGATACGGATGGTGATCGTCTTATTGAAAATACAAATGTTGGTCACGGTTGGATTGAAGGTGGAAGTCTTTACGGTGCAAAAACAACCTTCTACTTAGCAGGATGTTGGGCTGCAGCTCTGGGACAAGCAGAATATATTGCTGATGTATTGGGATTTGAAAGTGAAGCAAATAAATACAGGAAAGATTTCGAAAATGTAATGAAGATTGTAAATAATGATTTCTGGAACGGGAAGACACACTTTTTCAATTATGGAAAACTTCCTGATAATACATACAATCAAGAAAGAACAATTCTGCCCGCTGTTCCTCTTTATTTTAATCTGGCTGATAAAGAAAAAGCTGCTGCTGTTCTCGATGTGTATGCTGGAAATGGTTTCAGTACTAACTGGGGTGTTAGAATTTTGAGTGACCAGTCTCCTTTGTTTAATCCTCGGGGTTATCATTACGGAAGTGTTTGGCCTCTGTTTACTGGTTGGACTGCGCTTGCAGAATACCAGTATGGGAATTACCTGCAGGGCTTTTCACATATTATGAATAATCTTAAAGTTTATGAAAACTGGGCAAGAGGATATGTTGAGGAAGTATTAAATGGATCGGAGTATTTGCCTTCCGGTGTTTGCCCTCATCAGTGCTGGTCTGAGACGATGGTCTTGCAGCCAATTCTTGAAGGGATGTTGGGGCTTAGAGCGTCGGCATTAGAAAATACATTAATGTTTGCTCCACGTTTTCCCCCAGACTGGGATTCGGTACAAATTGAAAACATTAAAGTAGGATCTCATCTAGTCAATGTGAAGATGATGAGAAAGGATAAGAAGACTTCCTATTACTTTAGTCATACAGGTGATAAGCAATTAAAGATTGAATTTTCTCCTTACTTTATGCAAGGAATGGAATTCGTTAAGATTATCTTAAAGAATAATGAATACAAACCAGAACCGTTAATCAGCAAGCAGAATGTTTATCTGAATTTATTTTTGGAGCTTGAGAAAGAATTGCTTGTGGAAATTTATCATTCGGGTGGAATAAGCGTTCTTCCCGTTGTTCCAAATCCAAAACCGGGCGACGCTTCTGAAGGATTCAGAATTATTTCTTCAGATTTGAAGAATAATATCTATACTGTCGAAGTTGAAGGAAAATCCGGAAGTGAGGAGATATTAAAAGTAGTTATGGGAGATAAAATAATTAATTCGGTTGACAACGGTGAATTAATATCATCCGAAGAGAACATTTATTCAATCAGAGTGATTTTTGAAAAAAGTGATAGTAAATATTTAAGAAAGGTTATAACGATACATTTATAAGAAATAAAATTGCAAGGGAATCAAAGCTCAATAATAATCTGAGTTATTAATACCTTTAGAGAGAAATAATTCTAATTAAATAATAATATGTTAAAATTTTTTTTATGCTAATTTTTTTATTCGTCATATTTGTGTGTACATCAAATGCACAATATTTATCTAATCTGAGTATGAGGCAGGACGATCCGATATATACTACTTATGCGGCTGCAATAGACAGGTCGGAATATATTGTTAACGAAGCCTACCAAATGGTTTGGTTCGATCCGGATAAAGGAGTAAACTTTGAAGTAAAACAAGCAGGTAACTGGGGAATGATTTTTAAGTCGGATGGAAAGATTATTTCAAAATTATCTCAATACTATCAGCTTCCGGTCATTACTGCATCCTATAGTGATTTGGTGAGATTTTATTATTATCCATTCAAAAACATTAAGGTAGAAAATTTCTTTTTAGTATTCAGTTCCCGGATTGCAATCCAAAATGTGAAGGTCAAAAATGAAAATTCTATTGATATCAGCTTAGATATTTATCCTTTCCTTCAAAATGATCAAAAGGAATTTTCTAATATAAATATTACCAGCGGGAATGACGGGTTCATTCTTCAGCATAAAGAATTTCCGGATGGCTGGATGAAAGAGCATAATATTCCGTTCAAAGAAGATTTGAAGGACGTATTTATTCTTAATGAAAAAGCAGATAGCTGGGGAAGTTATCAATTATTTGATGACGAAAAGGATACAAGTGGTTATATTTTTTTGAGTGATGTAAAATCAAAACATTTAAAGAAAGAATTATCCAGAGAAGCAAATGTTATTTCCCTTCAAAAAACTTTTAAAATTCCAGCAGGAGAAACAACTAATCTTAGAATTATAAGAGGTGTAATAGAAACCGAAAAAGATGAAAATGTTTTGATTAAACAATGCCATGATCTGCTTGCAGTAGATCTGGATAAATACATAAAAGAAAATGAGAAAATTTATAGCAGAATCCCAAAAATAAAATTTGAAAATAAAAACCACGAAGCACTTTACTGGAATGCATTTTCTTTAATCAGGCAATGTATGCTTCCTCCAGAAGGCGAGTGCAACTTCAATTACTACGTCTTTTCACGCGAACCTAGATGGGGCTGGGGTTATGGCGGGCAGGTTTTTCATGAAAGTCTCACGATGCTTGTCTATTCTTTTATGGATCCGGTCGGCGCAATGAATTCTCAACGTGTTTTTATGGAGCGTCAGTGGAAGGATGGATATATTAATTATAGAACAGGTCCTTACCTTAATGAAACAATTCCGGAGAGTGGAGAATATACATCATCTGCTCCATGGTTTAACTGGCAGAATTGGGAAATTTATAAAGTAACAAAAGATAAAAAATTTCTTGAAGAGGCTTATGAATCGGGTAAAAAGTTTTATGATTATTTCGTAAGTAATCGTGATAAGGACAACGACGGACTCTGCGAATGGGGTGCTAATGCTGTACTTGAATGTGTAAGGGATGGAAGAGTTGCTGTATGGGATGAAGTGGGCGATCCGAAAAATTTTGATGCGGTAGACTGTAATCTTATGCTGGTAAGCGAAGCTAAGGCACTTGCATCAATTACAAAAGAATTAGGATTAAATGATGAAGCCGATAAATGGCTGAATGATGCAAAGGAGAGGACAGATTTAATAAATAAATATATGTGGGATCCTGAAACCGGGTTTTATTATCATATAGATATGAAGAATCATTCCTTTACTTTTAATAAACCGAATGATCTGAAAAGGAAAGAAATAATTGCCTTTCTAGCATTGTGGGCCGGTGTTGCAGATAAGGAGAAAGCCGAAGCACTTATGAAACATCTTAAAAATCCTGATGAGTTCTGGAGAAATTATGGAATACCAACTTTATCTGCCGACG